>Ga0123337_10000261_pt1 | contig 98724 bp, 95 predicted proteins | sample frozenSSSSmetaG_FD_89792 | JGI IMG/M metagenome (GOLD analysis project Ga0123337, IMG submission 89792) | Glacier valley bacterial and archeal communities from Borup Fiord, Nunavut, Canada, to study Microbial Dark Matter (Phase II) -... | ecosystem: Environmental > Aquatic > Freshwater > Ice >...
TATTACAAGAGTTATTAATGTTTTGAATTTTGCCTAAGTAAGTACCTTTCATGTAAAATTTGGTGCAAAAGGTACATAGCCCGGTTACGCCATTAGCCCGGTTACGCCACGACTTACGTTAGGGTTTTCCATCTTAATAGCCTCCATTTCCCTCTCAAATTCAGCCTCCTCTAGCTCCCTCAATATGCCAAGCCGCTAAATGCCTCTAAAGGCCGGTGAAGAAATTAGGCATTTTGACCCTTTTGTCTTCATCTCCTTTAGGTCTTAGTATGGCTTAGCATATTAAGGCTGGTGATGCAAATTTTGTTGAATACAAGTATACTACCTAGACTATTGTGATGAATTAGACCTCCATAATATCCGACATGCAAAACTCAACCATGCCATGCGATATAAGGTCGGGATGTTGAAATAGCCCCATTTGGAGCAAAAACATGCTTGATGATCTAGAAGAGAGGTGGAATTCAACAGGAGCTTAAAGATGAGCTAGAGGAGGTTGGATTTGAAAAGGAAATGGAAGCCATTGGAAGAAGAAACACGGAAAATACCCTTTCCCATCGCAAAGCTTTCTTTCCTCTGAATTTTTAGACTCATCTATATCTACGGCAAATGACTGGAATGCCACTGTTTGTTTCCAAAATGAGAAAACTGCCACTGATCAATTTAAAAATGACAAAAATGCCACTGTTTCTTTTAGAAATGACAAGACTGCCACTGTTTTAGTGCATTTTAGCTGAGCTTATTTCTAGCATCTGCTTGGCATTTGCGTAGCTACTTTTATGAAAGTTTACCTACATCATAACACTACTATACTCTCAAATCTATTTCATTATCATGTTTAAAGTCGGCAATTACTTTCAAAAAGCGACTAGGGCAGTATAGGTGGCAAGAAAATTAAGATCTACACATAAAATCATACTGTATACATAAAATAATGCTATGCTACATAAAAAATATACAGTGGCATTTTTGTCATTTTTAAATTGATCAGTGGCAGTTTTGTCATTTTGGAAACAAACAGTGGCATTCCAGTCATTTGCTGCTATATCTATAGTTAACCGTTGAATCTAGTCATTTAGATATTGATATTTTTATGTAAAAATGGCAGAAAAATATGGATTGGGATATTTTGACATTTAAGTCTAACTCATTAAAATTTGTTTTGTCACGTTCAATCATTCACGATAGTTTTGATATGATTCAGATATTTCTCCTAGCTTAACTGTGAAAATAATTCGAATTGTTCATAATTATTCAAAAAATTCTATTTGAACAAAAAATTACGGCAAATGATAGGAATGTCACCCAAATTATCATAAATGACGAAAATGCTACAAAAAAATATTTTAATGACGAAATGCCACAACCCCTAAAAATTATCAAAATGACAAAAATACCACCTTTTTTGTACCAACTAATTCCAGGATGCTGTTTCTACTTACTTTATCCAAGGGGATCAGTAACTAGTTATCTATTATTAGAGGATTCATCGCAAGACTCAATATTCTCTAAAAACTGAGAGGAAACAATGCTAACTATTGCGACGGGAAATAAGATTTCCTGTCCCAATAGCCTCCATTTCCTTTTCAAATTTAGCCTCTTCTAGCTCACCTTCAGGCTGTTGAATTCTTCTTGCCTGTCTCTCTTGTAGGTCGTGAAGCATCTTTCAGAATAATCCAAATAAGGCTATTTTGGAGTTCTAACCTCTTTATATGGCATGGCTGAGCCCGACATATCCATAACGGGCATTGTGGAGGAAGGAAAAGCCGTGGCATTTTCCTCATGTTGATATTTTTTGACGATTTATGGCATTTATGGCATTTAGTTATGGCATTTTCCTCATTTTCCATAACCATAATTTGGGTGGTCGTTCAAACATTGCCGTAATAACGTAATGATTTAAGTCCATATTTTTGACATTTTTATTCTATGATCCTAAATGTAAATGGATTAATATCTACATTACAAAATACCATCGAAGATTCAAATAGATGAGCCTGAAACGATAGAAAATAGAATTGGGACAAGAATATGGGTATTTCTCTTGTGAAACGCGACTATTCATATTAGATATCATAATGTTTAAAGTACAAATAAGGTAGGAAATATATTACGGCAAATGACTGGAATGCCACTCAAATTATCATAAATGACGAAAATACCATACAAAAATATATTAATAACAAAAATGTTACAAACCATCAAAAAATATCAAAAATGATGAAAATGCCAGACTTTTCTTCATCGCCTTTTTCACCGGCTTTTCCCAAAATGATCAATCAAAATCCAATTCCTTCACCGCATTTAGAGACATTTAGCAGCTTAGCATATTGAGGCTCAAGATATGACGACATATTAAAAATTAGTAGATCATCCTTATTAGTAACGGCAAATGACTAGAATGCCATCCAAATTATCATAAATGACGGAAATGCCACAAAAACATAACGTAAGTCGTGGCGTAGATGCAGCAATGGCGTAGATGCAGTATGTACCTTTACATACAAATTTATATGCAAAGGTACTTATATATATGAAAATAAAAACCTAACTATCTTTATTAATAAAAATTTGTAGGGCTTAGCTGTTTTATATTTAGGTTCTATATATAGCTATTTATAATATATGAAAAGGCTAGAGCCATTAGTACCATTATTGCTCTTTTATTAAGATGATTAAATTGCTCACACAAATATTTATATAGGGAAAACTTAAAACTTAAATTAACACAGTAAAAAGCTACTTGTACTACTAGCGTTTTTATGCTAAATAAACGTCTAACTATATATAGAACCTAAATACTAAACGGCTAAGCCCTATGATTTTTATTAATAAAGATAGTTAGGTTTTTATTTTAATATATATAAGTACCTTTGCATATAAATTTGTATGTAAAGGTACATACTGCATCTACGCCATTGCTGCATCTACGCCACGACTTACGTTATTTTAATGAGGAAAATGCCACAACTACCTAAAAATTGTCAGAATGATGAAAATGCCACACTTTTTCTGCTATGCCACGCTTTTTCTGCCACAACCCTTAAAAATTATTAAAACAGCAAATGACTGGAATGCCACTGTTTGTTTTCAAAATGACAAAATTGCCACTGATCAATTTAAAAATGACAAAAATGCCACTGTATATTTTTTCGGCAAATGTCTGAACTGCCACCCAAATTATCATAAATGACTAGAATGCCACAAAAACGCATATTCATGACTGAAATGCCACAACTGCCTAAAAATTATCAAAATGACTCAAATGCCACGATTTTTTCTTCACCGCTTTTTTCACCGTGATTTAAATGTCACATTTTGTTCACCACCTTTAGAGGTCTTAGTGGCTTAGAATATTAAGGGAGCTAGAGGAGCCTGAATTTGAGAGGGAAATGGAGGCTATTAGGACAGGAAACCCTATTTCCAGTCGTAATTGTCACGGTCACGCAGAGCAGGTCATGCGGATCTAAAGTGCTAGATTCAATCTAGAGAGAAAAGAAGGAAAAGAGGAAAGAGAGAGGAGAGGAAAGATCTATAACTATCTAATTAAGTACATTAAGTACTATTAGAGGATTCATCCTAAACAATGCTATTACGACGGGAAATAGGGATTTTCTGTCCTAATAGCCTCCGTTTCCCTCTTAAATTCAGCCTCCTCTAGCTCCCTCAATATGCCAAGCCACTAAAGGCCTATAAAGTGGTGAACAAATTGGGCCTCTAGTCATTTTGGGAAAAGGTGGAAAAGGCGGTGAACAAAAAGCCGTGGCATTTTCGTCATTTTGATACTTTTTAGGGCGTTGTGGCATTTGAGTCATTAATATATGTTTTTGTGGATTTACGATAATTTGGGTGGTAATTCAGACATTTGCGGTTATATTTTACAAGTTAAAAATTGATTTTGATAATATTTCATCAATTCAATAATGTGTAACAATTCCAAAGTATTTTGGTCATATTTGAAATAATGTGATCATTCCTTTTCGCACTTAACGCCGGATCAAAAATGCCGCTCTAAATTATATCAGTTTTCAGAAAGTAACAATATCAACGCATTCCTTCACGCATATGAGCGTCCCAAGCCTCATCCGCTCCCTCGTCCTTGCCAGCATTGCCAACAATGAATTCGAGGACCTGACTGACCGTGTCATTCAATATCCCGGCCTTTGCACGTAGTTGCTCCTCAGGAAGTCCTGCCGCTTGTAGCCCCGCTTGTCTCGCTCGCCATGCTTTCTCCTCTCTCTGCTTCAGTGCCCTGTCTACTCTCATGGGAACCGCAAGAGTGACTCGAACCAAATGAATTGTCAGCCGTGCTCGGCCAACGACATCAAGGTAGCCAAGCCCTAGAAGGTTCTTTTGCACTCGGTGGATGCGGCCAAGTTCGATATATATCAAAAGGGCATACGTTCGCGTCGTAAGAAGCAGTTCCCGCATTCTAATGAAACTCTTTTCTACATTTACGACTGCCTCTTGGCTGACAAGATTCGGATACTGTGAGTGTAAGGACTGGAGCCATCTGCGGACAATGACAAAGTCTCCGGTCATAAACTCTTCAAGTACTACTTGAACAGCATTTCGGAAGGTGTGATCGCCTCCCAAGAAGTTTGTCTTATCCGGGAGATCTGAAGATGTGTGTGAGGAGGCTCTGTCGTATGTTCGACGCGAGCTAGGCGATTTTAATATCTCGAAAGCAAAGCCAAGTCGCTGGAAGGCACTGCGGATATCTCATAAGTCATCATTCTGTGTTAATGTCTGGGATGGGCATACCTCGTAGAAAGTGGATGGAGTGGTAGCTTATCAGGGTGACATATTTTCGAACGCTCGAGATAACATCGCCTCAATTCGGACGGGGATGAGGCCCGTGAAGCTCCTAGGATAATGTAAAGCTGGCAGAACCATGAGGACATATTATCATATATGGCCAGCAAGATGGTGTCTTACATCTTCGTTGTGTAGGATCTCTATCAAATAGATGTCAGAATCGCATTGTCCCAGACTGGTATAGGTCTATGAAATGACGGTCACCCACCATTGACTATAGCGTCTTTGATTTCTTTGCGCCGAGCCAGCTCGTCAACATCAGACATTTCGATGCAACGAATGCATTATTTATTATATTGGGGATATCAGAAAGAGATCAAATTGAAATAACTGGCAGGGACCTTCAGAAATTTTGGAGGCGTGGTAGGGCGGAAGTGCGTGTGCGAATGGGATTGATGATGGCAAACCAACATTTTATCACATGCAAATTACCAGATAAGGTCCCCCTAAGCGTACCACAATACTGAGGTTGTTTTCATGTGCTAGGTACCGATTAGGTCGAGAATGTATTGCTTCGGTACCTGTTCAGGAAGAACGATTTCCCGCAAACATATCTTGGCGCTCCAACGTCACTTTACTCGCTTTATCACAACCAAGACTTGGTTGGATACATACCTACGGGTTAAGCCCGAACATTCTATGGGCAACGTAAACGGATTTCCACAAATACATGTACGCCAATAGACACGGATCAAACTCATGACTCTGAAGCGGGGCATGCTCGTTCATTCTGCCGTTTTTTGAGCATCTTCGTCCACCATGGGAGCGCCAACCTTCATAGACGTTTGGATTTGGGTCTCTTGAACATGGCAGATGAGGATGATGGCGTCGACGGAGAACGGCGAGGACAATCTCCGAGTCCGTCAGACTATAGAAATAGCGAAATGAAATTCGACGAGCAACAAGTTTCTGGCATCTTGTCCTCGGCTGGTGGGCGGTCCTTTTCAATTTCCACGTCTGCCATAACCTCTCCATTGGCATTGGACTCTCGAGATTCAACTTTGACCAGGAATGACTCCGCTATGGAGAGGCTTCCTCCTCTCCATAGCAGCCTGCCGAAAAACAACGATGTGCCTCATCTAGCATCAACGAATTTCCTGGCATTTAATGGACTGAATGATCGCTCCGGTGTTGCCGAGCCTTTCCAGAGATTAGCAAGTCCGCCTCCAGATTTCCAAAGGTATGAAGCTGCAGTATATGAGAAGGCCAGGGATCACGGAGTGTGCAGGATGCACAAGTTCTCAGTATACGAAACAGCGATAAGATACTATATTGTCGGGGAAGACATGGACCGGCGATTTCGAATTCTCAAAATCGATAGAAACGCAGATGTCGGGGCATTAAGCGTGGCCGAGGATGACATCGTCTATACGAAGGATGAAATGGAGCAGTTGTTAAAAGCTGTTGGTGACGAAAATAAAAGCACTGGAGGAATGAAGCAGAAATACAGTAGGACATGGGGCTTGCTTGGTTTCATCCGCTTCACTGGACCATATTACATGCTTTTGATCACGAAAAGGAGTCAAGTGGGCATGATCGGGGGTCATTATGTTTATCAGATAGAGGGGACTGAACTCGTACCTCTCGTGACTGCGCAAAATTCCAGATTCAAACCAGACTCTCGCAATGCAGAAGAGGCAAGATTCCTGGGGATCTTGAATAACTTGGACCTCTCTCGCTCTTTCTATTTCAGTTATTCATATGATATAACTCGGACTCTACAGCACAATATCATGAAAGAACGCGATGCCCTTGTTCGGAATCTGCCTTGTCCGCATCCGCCCGATTACAATGACATGTTTGTCTGGAACAACTATCTGTTGCAACCCGCCAAAGATGCACTGAAGAATACCTATGACTGGTGTATACCAATCATCCATGGCTATATAGACCAGGCTGGTAGGTTTCAAATCTACGCTTTCGAGATATGTCCTAACTTTGTTGTAGCTCTTTCAATATATGGCCGGACTGTGCATATTACCATTATTGCTAGGAGATCTCGTTTTTTTGCTGGTGCTCGATTTCTCAAACGTGGTGCTAATGATTTGGTAAGTCGTTCATGTCATTTTCTGTTCCTTGCTGACATATTTCAAGGGTTATGTTGCCAATGATGTCGAAACCGAGCAGATAGTTGCTGAAGGGCTTACCACATCGTTCCATGCTCCAGGTCCGAAGCTCTTTGCAAATCCAAACTACACTTCCTATGTCCAACATCGCGGAAGCATACCTCTATATTGGACCCAGGATAATACAGGAGTCACACCAAAGCCCCCAATCGAACTGAATCTTGTGGACCCCTTCTACAGTGCAGCAGCATTGCACTTTGACAACTTATTTGAACGATATGGTGCTCCAATATATGTCCTTAATCTGGTGAAGGCTCGTGAAAGGACGCCTCGCGAGTCGAAGCTACTTCACGAATTCACGAACGCCATCAATTATCTAAACCAGTCCCTGCCCCAGGGTAAAAAGATAATCCACAAGGCGTGGGACATGAGTCGAGCATCGAAAAGTCGTGATCAGGATGTCATTGGAACCCTTGAAGCTATTGCTGAAGATGTTGTTACAACAACGGGCTTTTTCCGTAACGGGGATGGCAAGACTGTCATCCCAACCATTCAGAACGGTGTTGCAAGAACTAATTGCATTGATTGTCTTGATCGAACCAATGCAGCTCAGTTTGTTATTGGAAAGCGAGCGTTGGGATATCAGCTCCATGCGTTAGGAATCATCGCGGAGACTTCCGTTGACTATGATACAGATGCAGTCAACCTATTCACTCATATGTACCACGACCACGGTGATACTATTGCTGTTCAGTATGGGGGTTCTCAACTGGTCAACACTATGGAAACATACCGCAAGATCAACCAATGGACAAGTCATTCCAGAGATATGGTTGAAAGTTTCAAACGATACTATAACAATTCCTTCCTCGATGGTCAGCGGCAAGAAGCCTATAACTTGTTCCTTGGCAATTATATCTTTGGCCAGGGCCAGCCTATGCTCTGGGATTTGGTGACTGATTACTATCTTCACCATGCTGACCCCAGAGCCTGGTCGGAGAAGAAACGCCGGAGCTATATCATGTGGTACACTGCAGATTATTTAGCAGAGAGAAAGATGCCATCACAGGCAGATTCATCGACAATGAGAACGTTGCATAAAGCGATATCATTTTATGATGATTACTGGCTGGAATACTATAAACCTCTCGCTTTATCTTCTTTTATGAAGATGCATTCGTATAAGATGAACTCAACTCTCCGTTACATACCCATAAAATCAACACAAGAAGGCAGGTATGATTTGAGTCCTTTCAAAGTACGGACAGAGATGGATCAAGACGTGCCCCAGCGGAGGAAATCCAAGAAAGGTGTGACTATTCTGGATCCTCAGGAACAGAATGATGATGGTTCCTCTGTGAGGTCAGCAGCCACAGCGACCACCAAAAGGATTTCGATCCAGCGTTGGCTTCAGCCTATGAATGACAAGTCCTCAGTTAGCCACGGTATCATGAAAGAGCCACAATTTCGAAGCAGTCAACCAACTCAGCCGAGACAGAAATTGATTACTATGGATACATCCAAAGCAGCTCAATTGACGTTCAAGCAGGTAGTCCAGGATTCGCTGGATCCATTTGTCACAGATCAGGAGGCCGAGGATTATGCTCGGTACATAAGTCATCCGCAAACTCTGCCACTTGTGGTTTCTACCGAAACACCAGCAGATATCGATGTCGAATATTTGGATTATGTTAACGGTACATGGCAAGAGGCAATTTCTCCCTCGTACACCGCAGACGAGGATTTAAGAGAATATGCCGACTTTTTAACAGTGGCTGACAATCCTCTGACTGTCACGGAGGAAGACACCCAGAAGAAAAGATACAAAGCCTACCGGAAATGGCACAATGGCAAATCACTGTTCAAGCAACAGCCAATCGATTGAATCCTTCATCCGCTTGAGAAGAAAATGCCTCGTATTAATACCGGATAGACGCAACCGATGGGCTTTCTCGATGATTATTCAACATCGAATGGTGCAGTGGGTATATTTGCTTGGATTCGTGTCTGCATCAGGAGTAGATATTGAAATAATATCTGGCCGGACACAGTTCGTATAAACATATGTGTGCTATTGTAGCCAAAATTGAGCATGATATGTTATTAGGGTTCATATCGCAGTCGTCTCGATGAAACCAGGCTCGAATAAGTCGGAGATACCAGGATGGAGAGAAATCAGCGATGTGATTTCTGTTCTCAAGTCAACTGTCCCCTCAACTGACTTCAGAAGTAACAAGGCTGCGATCTTCATCTCCCTTGTCAGTGCATTCAGTTCGAGCTTTTGTTCCACATCGTTATTCCTGACCTCCTCAGCTACCGTAACCCAGCAGACTGACAGGGCTTTGATAAGCTCTAGTCGATGCTGTTCTTCGGACATTACGGGCCAGCAATTGAGAATTGTGGTCTGAGTTGCCTTGATTCCCTGTAGAAGGAGTCCTGGGTTGGAGGGTGCAAAAGGGTCCATCAAAATAGTAGAAAGTACAGGTATGATGTCCTAGCTAAAATTAGCATTGTATGTAGTATTCCGGCAGACGTACGTACTTTGAGGTGTTTTATGGAGTAAATGCCCATGCGATCTAGAATATCACTCATCTCTTTCAACAACAGCTCCGTGATGCTGGCATTTTCTCGGCAATGGTCAAGCCCATGAAACACCCCCTGCCGCAATATCCTGTCAAGCAGTCTATTTCTGCTGGATTGGACCTTTTTGGTACCGAAACGTAAATCACCCAGGATAAAAAGAGCTTTGTATGCTTCCTTGAGCAGAAGCAAAGACTCATCTACAGGGGTTAAGCTAGGCAGGAACGATAACGTTGGCAGAACTGCCTCTTCGAACACATCTCCCAGTCCTGTCTGTTCAAGCATTCTCTGTGTGATTTTCTGGAGTAGCTCGGAGAGTAAGACCAGCCCCGAAGCTCTGATTGGTGTGGTAGAGTCGTCTAAAAGCGTCAGAAGTGGTGGGATAAATAGGTGCCAACTCCTCGATATCACGTCCTCCTAGTTGATATTCTTAGTATTTACTAGCTTAGAACTCATGATTTGGGATCTTACCAGTGCATTCGCTATTGTCCAGCCAAACACTGTGGCCGCCTGGATATCGCAGAATTTCCATGGCTTCGTAGCTGGGTCAAAGTCATTCGACCCACGTTGTCTCTGGTCCACTACATTCGTATTTGTTGCTTTCCTGCCCTGTGAGGTTACGGTGTCTGGCCTCGACTTCATGAACAGGGGACGGATAAAATCCTTCAGGACATATTCCGTGATGAATTCCTCGGAATATACTTTCTGTTTGTGACGATCCAGAATACCCGCGGCAATCTCATATGCTGCTTTGGAATTCCAGACGTCGGTGGGCTTGGTAAATGAAAGCAAGCTCAACAATGTTGCTGGGCCTATGACCTCTCCTGGGATAAAATCATATGATTCGAGAAATCTTATGGATTTCAAGGCCAGCACCGAGATAGACTTCCATTGCACAATGCTTTTTTCCTTTTCAGCAGGCGGTGTCCCTGGATGCATTAATAATGGTGTATTGAGGGAGAGTGGGATATGGATACCATAATTTGTGTTACGGTCGAGAAATAATGCTGCATCTGGTTTAATGAGGTCGGAAAGCCAGGCATAGAGTTCTTGTCTGGCTAGAGAGTCATGATCTTCTAATATCAGCCTCTCTCGGCTTTGTAAACAGCGCTCGATGATTGCAACTCTCGCGAGTTTCTATCACACAGTCCGGGTCAGCCTTGCTCTGTTTATTACTAGGAGACTAGTCACCTCCTCTTGTGATGATATTGGCAAGCGGATAAATTCTTCGTTCAGCTGCCATAGACTGTAATTCGAGGGGAGTGCTATTCAACAACAGATTGTCAACGGGCTCATGTCAGGTGACTCTATGCTAGGAACTACCTTCTTCTTCTGATATGGCTAGTGTTGTGCTGCCATCTACTGTTGTTCCTGTAGACAATCGGGTTGAGACTGCTTTGTGAGCCTCATCGAACATGGACAACATTTTGTCGGATTTCAAGGTTGTGGAATTCCAAATATCAGCCATTGTCATGTGTTCTTTGTTAGTTGTTCGCGAAAATATGGATTAGCGTCGAGGTCCACGATTCCCAAAGAAAAATGCTCTGATTTGCAATTGTCGCCGCATTCTGCCTATTTATACTATTTATGCCATATATATGGACGCTGTCTAGTTAGTTATCTAACAGCTACTTTCCCGACCCTCCTTTTATGATTATTTTCCGATGAGATCGCTACGTTTCATTTACAGGCATAGAGAATACAACAAAGGCATATCTGCCCTCTTCATGTCGACGCTGCTACAAAGCGACGATTGAAAAGCCACAATCGCAAAGAGTAACCCGTTACGCAATTGGAAAGGCTGACCAGACACAGAGCCATATCACGAAAAAAGTGCATGGAGATGATATGGTCTATTTGATAGGGATCTTGAGTTCGGCTGCTCTTGCCCGTACCTCCTCAATGGCACCACGAGGATCAGTCAGGGTGGGATTACGAAGTTGCCATGCCATGATTAAATCCAATGCCGGTGCCATCCAGACTCCCGGTCTAGCATTGAGTTCATTGGACAGCCGTTTACCATCGATGATTCGTTTGCACGTAGCCACTTCCAGCAGGTCCATATCAACAATGTGATCCAAGAATTGCTGCCATTTTGCAAGAAATGGCTCATATCCTACAGAGAGTAAGTAACCCAGGAACGATAAGGAGCAAAGGAATCTTACCAGCAGTCGCATCCCACGTCGTAGACTCCACGACAATAGCAAGAATCACATGAAGCTTCCAATGCCCACCGTGGGCATCCCAGCGACGAATTGCCATGCCCAAGGTGTCACGTTCACACACGTACGACTGGCGGGCCAACACAGCCTCCTTTAGTTTGATGATCTCGTCAAAATGCCTAAAGGCTCCAGTGACCACTTCACAAGTTCGATTGTTGGCTTTGATGCCCTCACGGGCCACGAGGGTGGCATAAGGTGGAGATCCCTTTCCACCCACCTTAGCCGGAGGAGGAGCCCCAAATGGCGCCCAAGGTGATAGAGCGGCAAGCACCCACGAAAGCTCAGCAGAGTCGTTAGAACGCACAAGAAGCTTATAAATAGATCCGGGAGACTCGTTTGACCTCATAATGTCCAAGCAGTCATACGCATGATACCAACGGCTGATATCAACCTCGGGCATCTGAGCGATGGTTGGATCAGTAAATATAGTCGAGTACAACCCCAACCGATCGATAAGTTCAAGGGCTCTGCGGGGATCATTGCCTGTATATAATATGCCCTTAGTATGGAATGTGCAGTGTGATTGGTAGAGGAACAATACTGACCACTGAGCATCTTCTCTATCTCTGTACCAATCCTCTCTCTACTGATCTTCAGTTTCAAAGCCTCGAGGATTGTGGCATCACACACGGAGACCTCGGATTCAGGATCGATGGTGAACCCCAGACGACTTGCAAAGCGAATCAACCTCAAAACACGGAGAGGATCGTCAATGAAAGTTTGATGTGGCGCGAGTGGAGTTCTTATCAACCTTGCATGCAGATCAGCAAGGCCTCCAGCAAAGTCTTCTACCTTGTCTGTATGGATGTTGTAGAACAATGCGTTGACAGTAGCATCCCGGCGTAGAGCATCTTCCTTTGCAGTCCCAAACTCCATCTGCGGATGCCGGCTATCTACCGAGTATGTCTCTTTCCGTAGATTTACAAAATCAACGTCATAACCCAATATCTTGGTGGTAACAGTCTCGAGGTGTTTTGATTTTTCCGGATTTGCCGCGATTTTATGGAGGTTGGACACACTCTCAATGCCATGCTTCAGGCGGTTCTCGGGAACATCGAGATATTCCTTCATCTTGAGACTGAAAGCATAGCCCGTCATTACATTTATTGCCGTATCAATGTCATGACTTGGGATGTTGAGCAGCTTGTCACGGACCCAGCCCCCAGCAAATCGCAGCTCCAACTGCTCCTTTATCTCCTTCGACTCGTCGATATAGCGAGCCACGTCGAGCAGCAGGCTCCGCAGCTTGCTTTCTTGAGGCGTCAGCGTGATGCGGGCGGTCGCAATGACATCACCGGGAGCTTCTGTTGCTGGAGCCATGTTGCAAATGATGCTTTGTCGACGGAGTGTCTTGAACTCTCGAACTCCCTGTAACCTCGGACAGCAGAAGAATCCAGAGTGGCCCAAAACTCGATGAGCTCTGCCGATCGAGGACGACGAAAGAAATGTGACGTGGTTAGCTCTTGAGTACAAGATACTCATGAAGAGCAGGTCATCTCATATTGTCGACAATAATAAGGGTCGCAGGTGGTATCTGGGTACCTAACTAAAAGTTTGGCGGGGTTCAGTTGTTCAGTTGTAAGTTTTGGGAGCTGGCATTATGGATATGACTCTTATCGGACATATAAAGGTAGTCGGCACGTGCTGATAAGGGGCGATTGGTTACTAGACCTGGGGGGTATCAGTACCTGAGGTACATTGTACCAGCTGGTCAAGTCGAGTAGCATAGGAAACTCTATCTTGAGTTGGCAATGAAGAACCCCCCCCAGGTGAATGCTTCTTGAGGACATCGCCCACAATGTCAATGACCTGCCACAACTACGGCCCTTGAACTCGAACTCGACGTCTGAAATATTAGGAGCCTTTAATTGCTCGAGTCACTATGCCATTTGAATCCGATCACTTTCCCTTCTTACGATTCGTATATTCCAGCATCTAGACGACATAATCTCCCCCGTACGTCACTCCTTCTCTGAACAATGGGCATAGAGGCTGATTTGATGATATTAAGTCGCCTCGATTTTCTCGCTGGTGGTATTGCCATTTTTGAAAGATAGATTCGAATCCGAATCCGAGCATTCCGTTCCAAACGGACTGTCTTCGCGCTTAATCAGTCTCTCCGTCTTCATGACATCAATGAATGATGCTGCTCCTCTCGGACATTCGCCCCCCGCAAATGCGAAATCCTCGTCTCTGAGGTTATCCAATCCACGAGAGAATCGAGACTTGCAATCACCTACCTCTTCTATATCGAGCCTGCCCTACAAGAGCAGCACGTCGGCCTCAGCGCTCTTCGCAGCAACAAGTCCACCGGGCTCACGACCTCTGTCGCCAAGCGGAGGATCAGCGGCCTCTAGAATCCTCTCAAGCTCAGTCTTTGGAGGTGGCACGCCGAGCGAAGATATCACACAAAGTCGACTTGCCGACCAACCGGAAGATCCACGGTCTCTGATACTTCAAGCCTTCGTTCCTCATATTGCTGTCTCAACTTCCCAGGACACGGATGACCTCATAAGAGACAAGGGCTTTGCTCAAGGCCTGTGGCAGCTGTTACGACCTTTTGGCGACCATGTGCAGGGAAAAGTCATCATCCGAGATAGCATTGGTGCGAATAGAGTTTATGAAGACTTCGCTGTGCGTTTCATGAAGCTCGGGGATGGATTGGAGCACCCGACAAAAATATCAAACCAAAAAACTACGGACACTCAAGGCTTGCAGAAAAATGAGAATCTCAGCAGTGAGAGCCAATATATTCGAACAGGAGGTGATATTGAGGCTATAGAAAATGTGGTGGACCGACACTTGGACTACGCGGAACAATTCCCGGCCGCAGAACCTCGAGATTATTTGAGTGCAAATGGGTTTTCGCCGTTGGAGTCTAATGGAATGTCTCCATTCTATGTATTATACCTTCGGAGACTGCTTTCAGGAATGCCGCTGGTTCCATATGAGACGTTCTCACATCCAGTAGCTTGCATCATTGCAATAAGTTCACGCAATCCAAGCCCGATTGAAGAATTGCGGCGGCTTTATGAGGAGGCTACCCGTGGGGAGAAGCGTTTCCCACCATGGGTAAATGGAGAATATCTGCGCTACTACGTCCTTGTGCATGATGAGGAACGGGACGATATCGGGAAGTCCATGACCTTGTTTGAGCAGATGAAGCGTCATTTTGGACTCCATTGCCATCTTCTTCGACTGCGCAGTAGCCATTGCGTACCAACGGACGACGATAGTATTCTTCTTCCGACGTGCGAGTGGATGTCTGCAACAGAGGAATTGGTAGACATCCAGACGAGAGAAGAACAAGAGGACCTAGAGGCGACGTCTCCTTGCATTTTCGAGTCAGATGCGACAGCAATAAATACATTTATTCGTGAGATGGTCACACAATCTGTCGTTCCGTCCATGGAACGATGCATAACGGCCTGGAATGATCAAGTGGCGTCAAGACGCCGAGGAATCAGCGGCCGCTTCATGAACCTGTCGAAGAAATGGACCGTCTTTGGAAGCAGTTCTAGAACCACTTCCGCAACAGGAACTACTGGCGGATCTAACAGTAATTATGATAGCTTGCAAGGATTTTATCGACCTGATACACCGGAAGCAATCATGCGGAAACTGGCAGACTACACTTTCATGCTCCGTGATTGGAAGCTAGCACAATCAGTTTACGAATTGCTCAGATCCGATTTCAATAATGACAAGGCATGGAAATATCATGCTGCTGCGAACGAGATGGGGGCCCTAACTACTTTACTTGCTTCTCAAGCTATGAGCTCCAAGGTTCGCTCCGAGACTGTTGACCAAATGCTGGAGATGGCATCATATTCTTATCTTACGCGGTGCAACGCGCCATATGGTTCCCTTCGCTGTCTGACCTTATGTATGGAACTACTTAGAATACGTGGCGGATCAGCGATCGATGACGCCGCCAGATGGGGCACAAAGATACTCGAGAGTAGCATTCTTGGGCCAATTGGAGATGCGCTCTTGAAGGAGAGGGTTGCCGCTTGCTATGGCTCTCGAAAAGGGGCTGGGTCCGGCCATTGGGGATCTCGAGTCCGAAAATCAGCTCTTTGGGATATCTTGGCCACCGATAAATGGCTAAGTCTGGGAAAATATGTTCAAGCAGAGAAAAGGCTGGCTCGCATTCGGGCATTATATGAAGCCTTGCCATCCAAGACAAGCATTTCAGAGTTTGCCTCTGCTAAGGAATTTGTGGCGGGCCTCGAACAGGAGCTACAGAGAGCACCCCGGGGCAACAATGATGACGATATTCACGAGCATGCGGAAGATGAGATTGAAGAGCAAATAGATGAAGAGAGCGAGGCATTAGACAGCCGAAACCATCGTCAGAGCCTCATTGGCGCAACGATACCAACGACTGGAAGCCTTGAAACAGCACCATTGCATACGCTACCTGAAGATAGGAGTGGCGTAGGAGTCAAAGACGACGATTTTCATTGATATCACCATGCTGACATCGAGACATCCTGGAAATAACGGGAGCCTTACCGGTTCAGCGCATGATGGAAACTTTGGAAAGGGTGTCCTCAATGCAATTAGGTCGGCATACACATAACCACAGTAAATTATTTAATGAACTACTAATTGATGGTGGGATATTGGAGTCATGCTAAACAAACGAATATGCTGTCGATGTGAACATACGAGCTGACATAGGTATGAACGAAGTCCTCAATAATGAGCCTCGTTATCAAAAAAGGAAGATGGAAAAAAGGTGAAATCACGTGCATCATCACGTGCAGATAAGCCCTGCGATAGGTCGCCTTCTTTAAAGGTCAACAATGGGGAAGTGGGCCATACATTTCATGGTTTACGGCTCTGTGCACCGAATGATCTTCCTGCATTGTGAAAGTCTGAGCCAGAAAGCATATGACGAAATACTAATATCTTACTCGCCATGAGTGAGCTATTGTCGTTTCTGACGACCCAAGACCAGTTCAGAAGGTGACGATAATGACCCTGGTGGATAGCAATGAGCCGTTTGCTGACGATACCGCAGAGCTCGACTTCCCGCATTATACTCCGATTTTCGACCACTTCAGACTTTAAACCCGGACGGTTTTACTGCAAATATCGAAGCTTGGAAAAAGGGCCTGGCATCGGCGGCAAAGGAAGGGTGCATCCCGGCCAAAGGCGCCATGGGCGATCTCCTGGTGCTGAAGGTGGACGAGGATCTAATGCGCGCTTTGGAAACGAAGGAATGGGGCCGACCGTTAGCATTGGGAAGTGTGATACGCGACGCTCTGAATAAGAAGGAGATGATCCCTTTAGAAAACTATTTGGCTGCCAGAGAGAGCATATACCAGAGGTCATGGGGCATTTCCCCGTGGCAGATCTTGTCCTGGGGACTGCGGCAGGCTGGGCTTACGGGAGGGCACAGCGGTGAAGACAAAGTACCAGTTGGCAAGCTGGTGATAGTATCGAATCTAGAAGAGGCTTCCAAAAAGGTTTTGCAACGGATAGCCAGCCATATATCACGAGTGGATCGGATTTATTCAAAGCAGATGTTCTATCGAGAGTATGGGACTATACTGGGTGACAACTATCATATATCGCATGAGGACCTGGAAGTCTTATTGAAGCATCTCTCACGGGACAAGGCCCAGGCAGCATATGATGGGCAAACGATTAAATTCAAAGGTCAATCGGATCCAAACCCTCCAATAATCACGCCAGAAGATGCCACCATTGCTTCTCTAAAAAATCTGATTGTCGACCTCGAGGCACAGGTAGAGACTCTGGCTACACGCGTCGATAAGCTCTCTATTACCGCTCGAGATGCGGTGAGCCGCAAAAATCGAGTAGCGGCTCTTGCTGCTCTTCGCTCCAAGAAACTTGCCGAGACTCATTTAACCAAGCAATCTGCTCTGTTGGGACAGCTAGAAGAAGTTTATGCGAAGATTGAGCAGGCCGCGGATCAGGTGGAACTTGTGCGGATTATGGAGGGCAGCACTGGTGTGTTGAAGGCTTTGCACAAAGAAATTGGCGGTGTGGAGAGAGTAGATGATGTTGTCGACCAGTTGAAGGAACAGATGACTCAGGTGGATGAAGTTGGCAATGTCATTGCTGAGATGGGCCAAGAAGTCGGAGCTGTGGATGAAGGCGAGGTAGACGATGAGTTAGAAGCTATGGAGCGCGAGGATCGGAAGAAGAAAGAGGAGGAAGAGAGAGTGGCACGCGAGAAGAAGGAACAGCACGAACCTGCGGAGACAAAGCGCAGGCTAGAGGTATTGGAGGAAGCGGAACGGGAAGCGCGCTTGACAGAGTCGAAGAAAACTGCGGGAGACAAGGAACATGGGAAGGAAGCGCCCATAGAGGAGAGCATTGAAGCACTCCAGCGATTGTCTTTGTGAGCCGAGCCCGAAGTGATACAGACACCAGTTCATGTTTGAAGATAATCACATGGGGAATGGCGTTGTGCAGTTGTTATAATACAGGTTGATACCCAATTCCAATAAGTGGCCTTTTCTGATAGTTAATCATTATTTTGCCGTCATCATCCTGCGTCTTCTGCTCCAGAAGTCAAATAGTGTTGCTCCCAAACATCTTTTCCGACTTGATGTTCCACAACCCCTAAATAGCCATCTGAGAAGACGGTGGTATTTCGTTACTTTCTTTACTCCACCTCTAATCATCCACATTCGGCTCTTGAACTTGATTTATCCTCGTCGTATTATCATATCTTTCGTTTCAACGAATGTCGGGATTCGATTCAAAATATCCCGTCTTATTCTCATCATTGCCAGCGTATGTAGGCTTCCCCTCCGCCCCCATAGGATCGGTTGACATTGAGGAGACTATGCCACCTTGCTGCTCTTTCACATTCCGTCGTGCGTTTTCGATCAACTCGTCGAAAGCAGGCGCATGCTTCGAGGCCCATCCTGCACTATCAAAATCTTTGCTTGCGATCTGGCTTTCGCTGTTCATACCATGGCTCCTCGATGCGGTCTGACCCACCAGGGTTCTTTCCCAATTTTCCAGTTGACGAAGAAGCTCAGCCTTTGGACGAGGTATTGATGCATCGCAATTCGCATTCCACAGAGTCAGCCATTCTCGGTGTCTGCGCTCCAACAATGGCTTGTTTCCTGAATTTGATATGCCAAGGTCTTTGAGTTTCTTCCGCATATTGGCTTCATTAAGGAGAGAGTAATTCAAAGTCGGGAGGGGTTTTGGTTGGAAAGCATTCCGCCGCGACCTTTGGTCTGCGAATTTCGAAGGACTTCCGCTTGTGAAATTTGCTCGATTGTTTGATGCGTTACTTGGAGATTCGCCTGTGTGTATATCGAGGTGCCTGTTGACTGTCTCGATCTTTATCCGTGCCGAACAGATCGGACAGGATACTAGACCATCATCTACAAGAGATCCCATGTTAGTCCTATGCTCTTACCGTCTGGGAAAGAAACATGATTTACCAGGCTTGTAGTCTCCATCATTATCCTCGACGTCTATCACCTCTATCGTCCTTTGAGGAGTTGATCGTGACGCAATGCGACTGGATGATCGGGTTTTCTTCCTCTGCTCGTCTTGACTCCAATTGTCTAGCTCAGCCTCGCCGCTCTTCCGCTTTGGAGAATTTGGAACTGAGGGATTTTGCCGTGCCCGGCCAACTTCTAAAGCCGACGCTCTCATCTTTTGAAAGGCCTCGACAACCTCCTCCATGCTCTTGTTGGGCCGAAGCTTCAGCTCCTGATCAGAACTCCTACATGCTGGGCAAAGCCCATCGTTTGCGAGACATCGCCGTATGCACACAGAACAAAATGTGTGCCCACAGCTCGTAATCATCGGCGTCGTCATAAATTCCTTACAAACTTGACATCTCATCGGTGATTCGACTTGAGCTAACCCCCTGAGCGAAGTGCCATTCCAATCTGTGGGGTCGGGCACGTCGAAGACGGCATCTCGAGCGCCTTGTGCTGACATATCTGCTAAGCTATGACATGGTTATGCGTGCTGTTGAGTTCGAGTGGTCCGAATATGTTGAGAAATGTCGGTCGAGTCGCGAGGCTGAAGATAACATTATGGATGCAACCTAGGTGTCTAACGCGACGGCCGAAGGAAGCAAGCGTGTCTGAGTGGCAGTCGCGACTCGCAACAATTCGATAAATGGCTATTATTGGCAAATTGACAACAGCCTCACTATAATCTAAATAAATACTATTTTGTTGCATTAGCAACTAGCGACATCAGCCATGTCTATGTCTCATCTACTATTATCGGTCACTTTTATTACTTCAAAGTAGATTCAACTTCTATTAGATTATTGCTTGCCTGCACGGAATCAGCACAATTCAACGACTGCAATTTGCCAACCATTTTTCCGGGCACTATGGCTCTTAAGACGTAGGTAGTAACTCCTGCATGACCTTGAAGACAAAGGTATAAAATAAAAATTACAAACAATCATTTGTTTCCAGCCAATACAATATCCTTGGCGCCATCTTTTCCCAATCCCAACGCCGATGCTTCCATCATCTCACTGCGCCAAACTCTCCTCATTAATGACCATTGCTACTTCTTCTCTGCATCCGACGGGATAGAATGCATCTATTGATGGTTAGCATCGCCGGCAGGGCGGCAGCAGAGAACCCACCACTTCAGCAAAAGCAATCCATTCCTGTATGCCCCGAAGATACGGATCCGTTGCTTCATCCGGCGATGCCTCATGGCCCCAGACCATCAAGTCCTCGAAGTCCGCCTTCTCCTCCATGATGCTCTCCTCGATCACATCTTCGTCATCCTCATCTTTCCGTGCTCGGCGTCCCGAATATGTATCGTTTGCTTCGGAGCTATGTGTAGAGGACGACAAAACAACACCTTTGTATCCTTCAGGAATCTTCACCTGTCGCCCGTGCAGTTGACGACCTCGAAAATGGGCTATTTTTTTGCAATCTGCGGGGGGGAAATAAAAATAAAATCAGTGATTGGTATGAATTAAAAATTAAATTCTGGCAGGACTGACCTCCAGATTCATTAGGAGACCAGTATCTTTTGGATACATCGGCCTGGCTATTATGGTTCACACGGCATGGCAATATGTTGGGCAGGCACTTTCCGTGATGCTTGTCGCTTTTATGAATAGCAAGCATCCTCAATTAAGAGAAGGGAGCACACAGAGAGAGGGGAAAAGAGAGAAAGGCAATGGGCCAAAAACAAAAAAGTCTTCGGTGTTGTTGCGTTAAGAAACCTCGTTTTTCTGCCGTAGCTGCAACTGTGACGCGTATCACGCGTATATCGAAGCTGATTGACAAGACATCTTGTCTCTAGACGCTATCTAGACGCGTCCGCGTCTGTTTGAATGGGTAGTCACCAGTCTAACGCGACCAAAGCGACGATAAGATAAGATTAGATAGAGCAATTGCTGTTGGCTATAGTCCAACAACGATGATCGTATCGGATTATGTACAATATACATTGTAATGTGTGAGTAAGATACGTGCAAGGAACAGACATCGAAATGTAAGAGTTGAATAAGTGACAGGCGCTGTTAATACGAATGGTTCAATGGCACAGGAACAGGAATGGGCAACCTTTGCTTCGATCTGAGCGAGCATATGGAGCTCTTTCTTTTTGTATATTTCTGTTTGTATACATAGTTGTACTATGTACAGGAGGGTATATTGCAGTCAATCGACATCCAGTCTCTGATAGAGACCTGTCGATTTTGATCAGAAAACGTCCAGAGTAATAAATCACATCACTTCTTTCCCTTGCCTTTCTTTCCAGACTTTCCTTTCTTCTTTCCTTCGCCGGCTATTCGCTGCGGGAAACGCTTTGCGTGCTCGAGATCGAAGGGCTGCTTGAACCTGCGGAAGAGGAGCATGGTTGCTCGCGCATCTTCAATACTAGAATGCTCTCCGTTTTGGATTTCCACGCCCAGAACCTCCTTGGCCAGCTTTTTCAAACTTGGTGCCCTCCCAGAAGAATATTTCCGGAACCCAGAAAACCTCGAAGTGTCTCGGATATCCATCTTGGGATGTCCCATGATCAGAACATCCAGATCGTTCTTGATAGCGTGGCCGACGAGAACCCGGTCCTTTATGATTTCTGCAACATCTGCTTGTACTTCCTCAAAAGATCTTGCTGTAGCCATATGCTTTGGACTGACTCCACTAACATGCGTTCTCCAATCCGTCACAAACTCTTTGGGCCGCACAAAAGAGTCGTAGATCTGTATGCCGTGGTAGTTGACAATACTGACTCTGGCCAGTACTGACCGATCCTCCGCTCCTCCTACTCCAACCATCTCGCAGTCCATAGCCACATACTGGCCAATCTCTGTATCTTTCGCCAGACCGTCGTTGATCTTGTCTTCTTTTGCGCCAGTCGTGACCACATCCTTCATGTCTACACCATAAGCCTCCGCAAGGTCTTTCGCCGAGATGTCATTGTCTTCAGCCCACAGCGCAAGCGACGCAGACGGAGTATCATCATCCCTCGATTTGAGAATACTACTGCTAATACCCATGTTATTTCTCTTCAATACCGGAAGTGTTGATTTAGCACCGATTGCCTGCTTTGCGTCGAGTCGTTTGCGTTTCGCGATTGTGTTTAGCTGTCGTTCGGTTGGTGGTGCCTTTCTCTTCTTTTCCTTAGCGGTAGACTCCTGTTTCAATTTCGACTGCAGATTCTTCCAATTTGAGGACAAAACAGGTGCCATTTCGTGAATTTGTTGTGCATGAGATAAACTGTATTGTGAAAAGTGAAGGATAGATTTTCTTCCACGCCTTCCTGGGGGGGCGGGGGGAGGGGGGGGGATAGTTTTGGAAAATTTCCGGAAACTGAGGCGGCAAAAATTGGCGATTTACTGAGGAGGCTACGACCTCTAATCGCTAATCTCGCAGCCTCGTCCTCACAACTTCATTACCCCGCCAGATCAATCAAAGCCCATCAATAATCAATTTGTTTTCATCGCAACACGACTCAGATTTATCATGGCAGCAATCGCAAAGGCGCAGGATGCTGCGGTGGGGTCCCCGGCTCCGAAACAGAAGGGTAGAGCGACAGTAGATATCCTAAGGTGAGTGGCATCATGCGTGGCGACGTGGTCGAAGCTAACTTTCGCAGGATAGGATGTATTGCTATGGTAGAGAAAGATGGCCAAGCACGGCGAGCTGAGATTCTTAGCATCAAAGAGACCAAGAGCGGCAGACAATTCTATTGCAACTTTGACAACTTCAACAAGCGTCTTGATGAATGGGTACCAGCAGCGAGAATAGATTTCAACCAGGATGTGGAGTGGCCAAGTTTAGAAAAGACGAAAGAGGGCAAAAAAGCGGTTGCGGCTTCAAAAGCGCAACCATCTAAAGCTACCAAAGCGCCTCCCAAGAAGGGTCTGAAGCGCACAGCAGCTACAAGAGAAGCTTCCGAAGCCGCGTCTGAAGCCAGTTCTCAGAAATGGGTGGACTTCGCCGATGGCCGCAAAGATGGGAAAGCTACTCCGGATGCCGATGGTGACGAAAAGATGACCATGGCCTTAGATCTTGACCACACGCCGGATTCTGAAGCTGATGAAATGGACGTCGACGAACTTCAGACGGACACTGCCATAAGCAAGGCAGAGGGCAAGGAGGAGTTCAGCCGCGAAGATGAGCTTTCCAGGCTACGTACAGGCGGCTCTATGACGCAAAACCAAGCCGAAATATCTCGTATCCGAAATATTTCGAAAGTCCAGTTTGGAAAATTCGACCTTCATCCATGGTACTTCTCGCCATATCCGGAAGAGTTCGCTCACGAGGACCTAATGTATATTTGTGAATTCTGCCTCACCTATTTTGGAGATATCAAATCGTTTTCAAGGCACAGGTCGAAATGCACGCTATTGCATCCACCAGGAAACGAGATCTACCGAGATGATTACGTCTCCTTCTTCGAGATTGACGGGAAGAGACAGCGAACCTGGTGTCGCAATCTGTGTCTGCTTTCCAAGATGTTCCTGGATCATAAAACGCTGTATTATGATGTCGACCCGTTTCTTTTCTATGTTATGACTACACGTGACGAGAAGGGTTGTCACCTCGTCGGCTACTTCTCCAAAGAAAAGGAGAGTGCTGACGGATACAATGTAGCCTGTATCCTCACTTTACCGCAATATCAGCGCAAAGGATACGGAAGGGTGCTCATTCAGTTTTCATATGAACTCTCCAAAATCGAAGGTAAGCTTGGATCCCCCGAGAAACCACTTTCGGATTTGGGCCTTCTCAGTTATCGGCAATATTGGACGGAAAACATCATGGAAATACTGGTTGAGAGTAATGAGCGAGAGGAAAGATGTAGCATCGAGTCACTGGCTGCACAGCTGGCAATGACACAAGGAGATGTTGAGACGATGCTTCGTGCTTTGGAGATTTTAGCATATCACAAGGGAGAGCACAAACTGATTGTACCTGGGGCATTGATTGAGCGGTATAAGGCGGCAAAGGAGAAAGAAAGAACCAAACCCAAGAGAACGATCGATTCGGCGCGGATTCAATGGAAGCCTCCAGTCTTCAGTGCAGCTTCCAGAACTTGGGGCTGGTAATGATGAGTGAATGGTTGGAGGGTTGGAAGCCCAAGGCTTTTGCACAGTACTTATATTGTCCAATACACAGTATCTTTGTTAGTGAAAAGGGGTTAGAGGGTTAAGGGGGTTAAGGGGTTAAGGGGTTAAGGGATTATGGATTATGGGGTTTTGAAGATATTATAGAGACGGAGAGCAAATACCCAAGTTGTTTTGAATTCCAATTGGCTACTGAACTTCAAGAAGGTCCCAGAGTCCACCACCTGCCAAAATCTGTTTACGTAGGCTGGTTTATATAAGCCAGTCAGAGTATTCTGCTCCAGTTGAGGCTTTACCTCCGCTTTATCTTCTATTACAGTTGGCCTGAGCGTTCAGGTCCCAGATTCCCCGCCTCGGCGCTTGAGCTGCGGTCTGCGGATAAGTCAAGGTCAAGTGGACACCACGGCAAACGGACAGACCACATCAAGACAACAAGGCTACGAAATACTAATGTCCCGCTAATCCTAGCTACGTACACATACATATCTTCATACATACCTATGTTAGATTTCAGGTATGCAGCAGTATACACAACGCGCAGGACATATACATACACGTATACACATATACATATACATATACATATACATATTGTAAGTCTTACATTGACATCTATTGCTACCATATCATTTAATCTAAGTCTCTAATATAGTCTGCCTTCGCCCAGTAAGGAGTAACGAGGCCTAGATCTTGACGAGCTCGTTGGACCTTCCTTTCCAAGTCGCCCTTCGCCATTACTATTGCCCATTGATGAGCGGCACGGCCGCATTGATCCTTCTTTGCGCCTTGAGGATATCTTAGACTTAACCATTACATATATTTCTATATTGTAACCCCAGGTTATGGGCAATTGGCAGGGGACAATAATGCGACTACTCTGTCTTCCAACCGTCGTCATTTGGCTGAGCTTGTCGGGTGCTGCCAATGCTGTTAACCAGCAATATACATCTTCCGCAGAGACATATCTGCCAAAATCCCCAGTCGAAGATTACAAGAAAGCATGTCCAGACTACGTAGAATACTCGGCTTTTCCTCAGTAAGATACTCATCTTTACGTCCGAGATGCGAGAAGTCTAATCAAAGGCAGTCAACCACTTAGCAAAGGGCCGTTGGGCTTGCCATTCCAACGTCCTTCCATACATTGTCGAACCTTTACCTCGCCACACGTCGAAAAAATCATAGACGATATCACGGGTAAAATGGTGGATAAAGATCTTGCGCGGCTGTTCGAAAACGCTTTTCCAAACACCCTGGATACCACTGTTCGATGGCATGTTGATGGCACAGATCCTCTTAAGCACACCGAACTAAAAAGTCGGCGTAGTTCAAAAGATGAAGGAGCTTGGGAAGGAGCTCAAAGCTTTATAGTGACAGGAGACATCAACGCTGAATGGCTGCGGGATTCTACGAACCAATTACTGCAATATCAGCCGCTGGCACAAAAAGATCCGAAAATATTTAATCTGATTCTCGGAGCGATCAATACCCAGGCAGAATATGTTATCCAATCACCATACTGTAACGCTTTCCAACCTCCGCCGCCGAGCAAATTGGGTGCAACGCAAAACGGCCAAAACGATAATGTCCATCCTGCTTTTGAGCCAGCGGCCGTTTTTGAGTGCAAGTACGAGCTGGACTCTCTAGCGCATTTCTTAGCACTATCCAACACATTCCATAAGTATACGCAGTCTCTAGACTTCTTGACTCCACGATGGTATCAGGCTTTGGATACTGTCATGGATGTCATCGAGCAACAGTCCCAGTCGACATTTGATCCCATCTCTGGCCAGTTCAAACCAAATGAATACCGATTCTCTCGAACGACATCACAAGGAACAGAAACCCTTCCTCTATATGGCCAAGGCAATCCTCTCAATCATGGTACAGGCTTGGTTCGATCCGCATTTCGGCCTTCTGATGATGCGACGATCCTAGGATTCTATATCCCAGCGAATGCAATGATGTCCGTCGAACTAAAACGCACAGCCGCTATCATTCGCAAAGCGGGCAAGGGCAGCCAAGCACAAATCCTGGAGAAACGCGGCAAGGCCATTGCAGATGGAGTATGGGAGCATGGCGTCGTAACACACAAAGTATACGGCGAAGTCTTTGCCTATGAAGTTGACGGCTATGGATCTCAAATCATGATGGACGACGCGAACGTGCCATCCCTCCTTGCTTTGCCAATACTCGGTTTCGTGGAGACGACGAATCCGGTATATCAGAATACCCGGAAAATGCTCCTCAAGAAGTCTGGAAATCCATATTACCTTCAAGGCTGGGCTTTTAAAGGCGTTGGAGGACCGCATATCGGTCTGGAAAACGCATGGCCGATGAGTTTGCTATTGCAAGTCATGACGACTGATGATGATGACGAGATCAAGGAGTCTTTGGCATTGGTACTCAGGGCGAGTAGAATGGGGCTGGTGCACGAAAGTATTCATGTTAATCGCATCCGTGACTACACAAGAAGTTGGTTTGCTTGTAAGTCCCGACGATACCGAATTCCCTCCGATGGGTCAATCTCTAACTCATGTGATAGGGGCAAATAGCGTCTTCGCACAAACGATACTAGATCTGGCGCAGAGAAAGCCGGAACTCCTATTTGGAGCTGGAGCTGAACCGTATGTTGTCAGTTAATTAAGCAGGCTTGACGGAGAGGCACGGTATGGCATCTGTTTTATGTATGCACAATAAGGAGTTCAAGGATGGCAGAAAGCCAGTTTTTGCGTTAGCGTCAGGCGGGAAATGCCACGACATTTGTACGTTTGTATTTCAACAATTAGATAACATTTCTCAGCTCACGAGGAGAGAGTATATCTCGTGGGATGTCGTTTAATTTGTGACTGCGATCTCCTCCACACCGTACAAACCTTCAAGATGAGGCATGTTTTATCCTCATTCTGCATCATCCCAACTGGGTTGACTGCACAGTGGGCGAGGTTATGGTGAGCATTGGGTGGAGTGAATATAACTAGTGATGAGCCAGGCAGCCAGGATATAGCGGATATCTTTGAAATCAGTCTGGCGCTTTCAAGTCTTCTTTGCGAAGAAAGACATGATATTGCCCTGTCCAGGTTTTCCTGCAGATTTCTTCGATTTAGCACCGCTTGGCGCCGATGAAGTAGTAGGCTTCGCCTTGATTACTGGCTCATTTTCAGAGAATGATTCCCAGGCCGGTTCTTCCTTTGTTACTGCCAAATGTCAGCTATATGTAAAGTATTTGCTGTGGCTTTGCACTTACCTAAATATCCTTCTTCATCTTTCATGGTCTTCTTCTTCATAACTCGCCTTTTTCCTCTCCTCCTACCGCCAGACACTTCAACATACTCCTTCGGAACCTGACTCGCAGGCGGCTCTTTCATCTCCGGTCCCTCCTCCTCAGGTGCTTCCGCAGCAACAGCCGGAGACTCCATATTTTCATCATCATCTTCCATCATCTTCGCCAGAGCTGCTTCCCTTTCCTTCCTCGACTTGCGATCACTATCCACAATCTCCTTCGCCTTTTGTGGCGGCGGCACATACGTGTCCTCTTCATCATCAGATACGTCCTTCATCGGAGAATCCTCTGCTGCACTTGCTGCAGCAGAAACTGCTGGCGAGGCATCTGAGGTATCTGTGCCTTCGCGTTTTACTTTTGGTTTGGCCTTGGCGAACGAGGCGAAGATCCCGCCAGAACTTCCGCGCTTCAAAGGTGCAGAAGTGCTAGATGCTGGCGAGTCTTTAGGAGTGGGCTTTTCTTTCTTGACTATGCTGCCTTTTCCGAAAAAATCTTTGCCGGCTTTGCTGGATGCTCGAGATGATTGTGCCTCTTGCTTTGGTTTTGAGGAGCTGGGCGCTTTAGTCTCCTCTTTGAGGGAGCTAGTTTTTGCTTTCAAAGTCGATGGGGGAGTAGCGGCAGCAATGGGAGGCGGTCGGAGGCCTGTTCGTCTCCTAACCCCCTTGTTGATGATAGTTCCATATATTGATGCTGTCTCTAGAGGATCTTGGGTCGTGTGTTTCTCGAGTATTTCTCTGCTTGCATCTGATAAAGTTTGCATGTCCTTTATGGGAGTCGGACCCAGGCTGTATACGTGTATGGAGGTGACTGATTCATAAGACTTTCGGAGTTCGTCAAGATCTTCTTCCCGGACCAAGGTGATAGAGAGTACAGGTGTGTCTTCAGCCACTTCCTGAGGATTAGGTGGTGGGCTGCTCCTGAATGCAGGACTGCTTTGCATAATGCTATCTTCTCCATCTTTTGAATGTTGGTCGTTCGCCGGTGGTTGATCATTCGTATGCATGCTGCCCGCTACGAGATATGTTGCGTGGACTGTCCCTGGCTTTTTGGCATTTTGCTGACGGTGAAATTCGAAGAGCATCCTTTAACGGTCAGCTAGCAATTCGTGAAGCTATGCACCGGCATCACTCACTCCTTCGCAAGGTTGACATGCACTTTTAGAGCACGGCTTAGAAGCCTATATGTAATCTATGGACCGTTATTAGCATTGCTCTCCCAGACTAGATGTTCTCACATACTACACGATCCTCATTAAGGATATTTGCAGCCAGATAGGTTCTGTACTCGGATGCCATGTTTACGTTAATGCTATCCTGGCAGTAGGCGAGAATAAAGGTTTCTGAAGTTCTTCAATGATGACCGTGTCTCCCAAGACTGCGATGAGATCGCGTTTAGGGCAGTTGAGTTTGGGAGACGCGCGAATTCATTTCACGTGTTCACGTGTAAAAATGACATCATATTCCCTTTGTTTCTATTATAATTCCGCTACGGCGGTCGACATCCGCAAAATAGCAGTTTAAGCTTTAGCCAATGATCGCGTGTTATCCCAATGTAGACTAGCGTATATGCAAACACTTTGTCGCGTTGCTCCTGCAAACGAACGCGACTTACGAGACGCGTCAATTTTAGATTTGGACATTTCAGACTCCTGATTCTCTCTCCGCATTCCCACCGCCTCCGTTTCCCCCCTCCCTCTCTCAGGTTCCTTAGGTTACTCGCCCAACATCCCAAAGCCCCTCCCCCCCCAAAAGAAACAAAATACCGCTTTTCTTAAAAAATATATACGAGCGTCATTGAGTTGACAACATGGCGAACATCGATGCTGCGACTCCAATGTCCGACTTCAATATTGGCAGAAGTGTTACTCCAAGGATCGCGGGCATAAGAGGTTCATCAGCACGACCGGGAGGGCCGCCATCGGAAAGCCTTGCTCCTCAGAGCGACGATGAAGGATTTGCGGACGATCAGATTCCCCTCGGCACAAATCGACCGAGAAATGGTCGCGATCGTCCAATTCCGAGAGTCGAGGACAAAGTTGGCTTGGTTCTACAAGAGACATTTGAAAGATTTATTGAGACGTGAGTGTAAATATATAACAGATCGAATCTACCATGATTGAATTGCGCTGACATCTTCCCAGATTTGAGGAAGAGCTAAAGTCCTCCGATGCCCCTGCTTCTAGTGCCGTCAATGTGACCAACAAGTACTATATCGCGCAAATCCATGGCCTGCGGACATATCAACTTTCCACTCTTTACGTTGACTATACCCATCTCTCTTCGTTCCGGTCCGGACATCTTGCGAACGCTATTGTTGAAGAATATTACCGATTTTTACCATTCCTGACAAAGGGTCTTCACAATATGATTGCAAGATATGAGCCGAGATACTTCAAGGAACATCGACAGCCAACCGCCTCGAGCAATCAAACCTCTTCAGCAGCCAGCAGTGCCGCATTGGCGAGTCAATCGGACTTTCAGGGAGATAAAACTAGCAACCAGCAGACCGACAAGCTGTTTGCGATCGCATTCTATAATTTACCTCTCGTTTCCCGTGTGAGACATTTACGGACAGCAAATATCGGTCAGCTTCTGTCCATATCCGGAACTGTCACTAGAACATCAGAAGTGCGGCCAGAGCTTTCTCTAGCTACATTCACTTGCGAAGCTTGCCGTATGGTTGTGCCAAACGTTGAGCAGACTTTCAGATACACTGAGCCAACGCAATGCCCTAATCAAAACTGTGGTAATCGCCATGGATGGCGGCTAGACATCAGACAAAGCACATTTGTGGATTGGCAAAAAGTGCGGGTTCAAGAGAATAGTTCGGAAATTCCAACGGGAAGCATGCCGAGGACATTGGATATCATCCTGCGTGGAGAAATCGTCGACCGAGCCAAAGCGGGAGAGAAATGCATCTTTACAGGCGCATTAATCGTTGTGCCGGATGTAAGTCAACTTGGCCTTCCAGGTGTTCGACCAACTGCTGTACGAGACGACAAGAATGCTCCGAGAAGTGGTGATGCTGGAGGTAACGGTGTTACTGGTCTCAAGGCGCTCGGTGTCCGTGATCTTACTTATAGACTGGCCTTCTTGGCTTGCATGGTGACTCCTGATACCTCTACTCCTGGCTCTGCTGCAAGCCAGCAATTGAATGGCCGGGCTAATAACATACTTGCCTCGCTGAATCAAACTGCGCCAATTGACCCAAATGAGCCAGGCGATCATGCTCAACAAGCCGTATTGGCTTCCATGACGGAAGCAGAAGTCGAGGATCTTCGTGCAATGGTACACAGCGATCATATTTATGCTCGTTTGGTTGATTCCATCGCACCGATGGTCTATGGCCACGAGATTGTTAAGAAAGGATTACTACTCCAGCTGGTGTCAGGTGTGAGCAAAATTACCCCTGAAGGCATGCAACTCAGAGGTGATATCAATATCTGCATTGTTGGAGACCCTTCCACATCTAAGTCTCAGTTCCTCAAATATATTTGCTCCTTCCTTCCAAGAGCTGTATATACCTCAGGAAAGGCTTCTTCAGCTGCTGGTCTTACAGCTGCTGTTGTTAAGGACGAAGAGACCGGAGAATTTACCATTGAAGCAGGAGCTTTGATGCTGGCAGATAATGGCATTTGCGCTATTGACGAGTTCGACAAGATGGATATTAGCGATCAGGTTGCCATTCATGAAGCCATGGAACAACAGACTATCTCCATTGCCAAAGCAGGTATCCAGGCGACACTCAATGCAAGAACATCTATCCTCGCTGCGGCCAATCCTGTCGGTGGACGATACAATCGGAAGACAACTCTGCGAGCAAATATCAACATGTCTGCTCCTATCATGTCTCGATTCGATCTTTTCTTTGTGATTCTTGACGAATGCAACGAAACTGTGGATCGCCATTTGGCTGAACATATTGTTGGCATTCATCAATTTCGTGATGAAGCTGTGAAGCCCGAATTCACAACTGAACAACTTCAACGATATATTCGGTTGGCGAAGACGTTTAAGCCCGAATTTAACGATGAAGCCAGAGAACTTCTAGTACAGAAGTACAAGGAGTTGAGAAGCGACGATGCTCAGGGAGGTGTGGGCAGAAACAGCTACAGAATCACGGTCAGACAGCTCGAATCGATGATCCGACTGTCTGAGGCCATCGCCAAGGCGAACTGTGTTGACGAGATTACAACAGACATGGTCATTGAAGCTTTCAACCTCCTGAGACAGAGTATCATCAGTGTCGAAAAGGATGATGTTGAGGTCGAAGAGGATGACGAAGATCTCGCAGGAACCCTAGGGGGGCCAGTCAGCCGAACTGATCTCGAAGGTGACGCAGCGATGGAGGACGTAGATAGAGAGGAGGATGCTGCAGCGCGACAAGAAGTTGAAGGCTCCAGCAGCCAGGCGCCACAACGTCAAAAGACAAAGATTACATACGACAAGTACATGAAGATTTTGAACATGCTTGTTCGTCATATCAACGAGGAAGAGACGAATGAGGGCCAAGGTGTTGAAGGCGAGACGCTTATTCACTGGTATCTTGAGCAAATTGAAGACCAGATGGACAATGAGGAAGATTTCAATAATGAGATGGCTTTGACGAGAAAGGTTCTCAAGCGAATGATCAAGGTATTTTTGGCATTGCAGAGTGAGACTGAACGCAGCTAACTTCGATTGTGTAGGATAACATTCTCATGGCTATCCGGGGAGATGGCTTGCTTCCTGAGGAAGGAGAAGGTGAGGCAGCATCTGGCGATCAGATCGTATATGTCTTACACCCGAATTGCGCTGTGGAGGAAGTTGAGATCAAGCAGCATAAGCAATCCAAGAAGTAATTGGGCAAGGCATGTAAGGAAGAGAATATGGGTTCCGGAGATACCATGGTCTGAGGCGGCGTTAAGGTTATAACTTAGGTAAGACGTATATGCTCATACTATGGATGCATTCAGACGAAATGAAATGAACTGAAATGAAATGACGAACTCTTAGACTTGGTGATATGTACTTGTACCGTCTTAATGATCTGTAATACATCTCATCTTACAGTACTTATGTTTGGTCACAGGAGGAGATGAACGAGTGAGTGACGGTGCGGCCATGAAGTTTCCCAAGGACTTAGAGAGAGAAATCTAGACGACGTGATTAGCTAGTTTGAGGATAGGATGGGTCACGATGAGATTGGTTAGTAGTTTCGGGTAATTCACGACAGCCAAATTCAGCATTGTCTCAATCTCAATGTGAGAAGTCCAAGAAATTCACTCTTTGCTAATACATAGACAAAGACCTCAAAGACTCCAATTCGTCGCTGTCTATTTTGCCTTACGAATCAAGCATACCAAAACCTTCAAATAAGGCCAGCCAGTTTCACTCAATGCCGTCTACGAAATCCCCGATCAATCTTCTCAGAGGATGGCCCTCCCCTTCCCTCCTTCCAACCTCCGCCCTTCTTTCCGCTTCCCAATATGCCCTCACGCATCCCTCAATCTCCACGCCTGGACTCCAGTATGGGCCCGATGAAGGCTACAGCCCTCTTCGACACGTCCTGTCCACATGGCTCTCCAGCTTCTACTCCGTGCCCGACGACCCCGCAAGACTATGCATCAGCGGCGGCGCGAGTCAGAACATGGCCTGCGCACTGCAGGTCTTTTCAGATCCGAATATCACGAAGAGAATCTGGATGGTCGCGCCGTGCTATTATTTGGCGTGTAGGATTTTCGAGGATGCTGGATTTACTGGCCGACTGAGGGCAGTTAGGGAGGACGAGGAGGGAATCGACATTGAGTTTTTGGAAGGAGAACTGGAGAAATTAGAGCATGAGGAACCAAAAGGTCCAGTAAGTACTTTTCACTCCTCAATCTCTCTTTAGTTTTGATGCGCTGATGTCTGTTGATTATCATATCACGTGACTGGTCAAATGATTCCCTTTTCCTTGAGTCCCACAATCCTTGGTAGTTTCATCTATTTAATGAAGTACTTACTCTCTTTGATCGTTTCTCCTTCTCTCCTGCGAGGCTTTTATAACTTCCAGGACATTTGAAGAACTGCGAAACTAACATATCTCAGCCCTTGAAACCCAAGCGTCCCTGGAGCAAAACCTACTCTCACATAATCTACTGCGTTCCGACATTCTCCAACCCGTCAGGCAAAACCATGTCTCTCCGTCGACGTAAGCAACTCGTAGATCTAGCCCGCACATACAACGCCCTCGTAATCACTGATGACGTGTACGATTTCCTGCAGTGGCCTACAGACGGCACATCATCTTCTACCAATCCCGCAGATCTAAAAGCCGTTCTCCCTCGTCTCTCAGATATCGATAGAGCACTTCCGCCACACCACTCCGATCCAAAACATTTCGGACACACACTGTCCAATGGCTCGTTCTCGAAGATCCTTGGCCCAGGTGTAAGAACTGGCTGGGCGGATGGAACGGCTGCGCTTGCGTATGGGCTGTCACAATGTGGATCGAGCCGATCAGGCGGCTGTGCATCGCAGCTTGTGTCTACGTTCATTACGCAGATGCTTGAGAATAAGTCATTGCAGACGCATATTGCTGCGCAACTCATCCCAGGGTATCAAAAACGATGGACAGTGATGATTGAGGCAATCGAACGTGTGCTGGTTCCACTCGGCGTGAAGGTGAGTAGAGTAAGTCTGGAGGGCAAGGATGCATTTGGTGGCTATTTCATCTGGTTGCACCTGCCAGAGGAAGTCAATGCGAAAGCAGTAGCCGCAGTGGCAAAAGAGGATGAAAATCTGATTGTTTCCGAGGGAGAGTTATTTGAGGTCTACGGGGATGAGAAAGAGGTGAAGCTCGGGCAATGGGTGAGAGTATGTTTTGCCTGGGAGGAAATTGAGACGTTAGTGGAGGGCATTGAGAGATTAGGACGGGCCGTAGAGAAGCTAAAGGGACAAGAAGTGCTGCCGCAGGTTGCGAAGCAGACGGATGAGAACTTGCGAGAAGAGCTGGGAGAGTACAAGTGATGGAGGTTATCAATCTTGCTTAGTTAAGGTTAGCCGTATGGAGCATCGAACCATCAACAGAAAACACTCCATAGAGACAAGCCACGAATATAGAAGGGCCTTCAAATCTGGCACTGCATGTATCGGGCAATCTCGCACCATTGAGATTATATTCGCTTTTCTACTATATACAAACCACACCACAAGTCTATTTCGTGCGAATATGCTTCAGCTTCTTATCCGTATACAAGAAGTTGGTAGCATAAGCCTTTGGAGACCTCTTCCTCTCATTTGGCTCCTGAACAAAGTACTCATATCCCTGCTTCTCGGCAAAGCTGATCGCATCCTCTCTCGACTTGAAGTTCAAGTGGGTTCCCTGCATGAAATCGCCAGATGATTGCCAGCCCATCAATGGATTCTCCCATCTGTGTCCCCTTGACAGGATATCCCAGTCCATGCGCCATTGGTGCTGGTGCCAGACTCCAGACTGAGTTGCGGTCTTTGTTGGGCGGTAAATGCTGTTATCTTATGAGTGGTGATCTAGGCACTGCGTGAATCATAACGTACCGGACTGTTCTTGCTTGCAGCTCGATTGGTGCTCCAGATAGCACAGCTGCTGCCAAAACATCCCCCTCCTCACTGCCATCCATAACCCGCTTTGGAACTGGTGTAAATGTCCTATGTCAGGTCAGTACGAGCAACTCTGGAGGGCCGGAAAGCCACTGCACGTACGATGTAGCCTGATCCACCTCGGCATCCCAATCTGGGTTATTGTGGGAGACCTGGGTATCCTTTGACTGAGGGTGATTCTCCATTGTCGACCAGCCGGACCGACGCAGTGTCTGGGGCTTGTCGTCAGACTTGGCGAGCGGCGCTCCACCAGAGGTTCGGCGTACGAATGCCGGAGTGGTACGGCCGGCAGCTGGGCCAGCAGCCCTCAGCAACCTGCCAGCAATTGAGGGCCTTAAGAGAGACATAGTGTGTGGAGTTGATATGCGTCGAAGACTTGAAGTCTCCTTGACGTTGAGGAGGGTGTTGGATGTTGACGATGCGGATTGGGATTATGTAAGCAGCCGAGCTAATGGAAAGACGCAGGTCCGACTTCCATGCCTCGACAAGCTCTATCCATCGAATCTCTCCTCCTCTATCACCCACAGAGACTCAATTGATGTACGTGCTTGCGAAGACTGTTGAATTGCCGATTTGGCATAGGTATCGAGAAGGGTTTTTGCGCTGACAATCGCATCCAGTTTCAAAATGAGCTTCGTTACTCGCCGTGCCCTTTCCACGCTCATCCCGCCAAAGGTATGCTCCGGTCCAGTCCATGTACATTGGCCTCATGAGTTCCATGCTGACATCCTTCTTTTAGGTGGCCTCGCCTTCTGTAAGTGCATATCCGTTGTCCAGACATCTCCGTCGCGACACCGCCGAGCCGAGCAAAGCCGAAAACCTGGAGTTAGACCGCAACAACTAACACGATCCAGGGCATCGGAGCAGCACAAGATGCCGCCCGCATGCAGAGGGTTGTCAGCTTCTACGAGAAGCTCCCACGCGGCCCAGCTCCAGAGGTCAAGGCCAAGGGCCTCGTCGGACGTTACCAGGCCAAGTACTTTGGCAAGAACCCAAGCGCTGCCCGTATGTGATCCCTGAATACGATGCTCTCACAGCAAAACCTACAGGGAAACGGCGCTGATCATGCATTCCTAGCAATTGTGCACGTTATTGCCGCTCTGATCGTTATCGGATATGCGCAGAACTATTACTTCCATCTCCGTGAGTATCAAGATCATAATATCGCTTCGAGGCCGTTCACTAAGTCTCCCTAGGCCACCACAAGAACAACGCCCACTAGATGTATACATGAGATTGGAAATATGACAAAAGCGGCGAGGGCTGAGCAGTTGTTATTGTAAATATAGCAGAATGACGTTCAATCATACTGTGGATCCCGAGTCGAATGGTGCATGTGAATCTAATACGAGCAATCTATACCGAAGTTCTTTTTCGACTACTTGGCTGAGAAATGGTACAGTATGAGAGAGGAAATCGTGTGCAGAGCGCCATTCGCATACTCGATGTATTGTCACCCATGCGAAGCGGGCAATCGCGGAGCCAGACTTGAAATAAAACGGCGGTCATTCCTGCTACGACAAGAGAATTTTCTCATCGTGAAGCTCTATTGATCCATGAGCCTTCACTGCAATTTACACGGAAGTCGTTCTGACAATCTCATCCAAAGACTCCCTCCCGATATGCTACGGTGGGCATCGCACATGACATTCGCTTCTCTTCTACCCAGAACACACACATCTCTGAGATGTCTGATATTCAACGAGGAATATAAACTTAAATGCATGTTATTGGCTGCTTGATGACAAGTTCTACATGGTCATTGGTAACAATCATCTGGAGTAGTAGTAGCCGAGGAAAGTGACATGACATGTTGCTGAGTCGGAGAAAGACTTGCCCCCGCCACTGAGAACGAATAATGCGACATGCAAGATGGAGAATCATTATTTACATATAATAAACACGCCCATCCCTATTTCCTACACACTTTCATATATGTATAGTATATGAACTAACGAACAAAAGCCTTCTCTAAAGTTGTATGTTGAATTTCAATTATTACTTCAATTATTATATTAATTATTAAAGCGAGCGCATGCAGTATCTATGATATACTGTGGAATAATAAGCCTAATAAAGTACCTAATGTAAGCAACTCCGATTTCTGTGTTGTGCTGTGTTGGTTGTCCCGCAAGTACTGAGTACCTCTGTCCTTACACGCTAACCATTCTAGGCCACATCCGTGACACCAGATTGAACATTCAGACATCGCCATTATTTCCCTACCTGACCTTACCTTGAAAGGTACTCTTACCCAACCACCTCCTGCCATTGAAAGCGAAGGTTTTTACTTTCCTTCACATAAACAAACTCAAAATATACTATCCCGCAGAGCACGGCGTTGAACTCTCTCTCCCTTGAGTGTGCGCAAAGTCTACATCATCATCATATCGAAGCAAAGGCGAACGTCACCTTCTTCGCCATCCTCCCATCCACGGTCCAGCTGCTTGCTGCTCTTGTCTAGTCTATTCAACCACACGAGCTCCCTCCCTCGACTAGCAGTGAACTTCCGCATGCGAAGCTCAAGCACATCTCACACGACCTGAAGACGTATGATGGCAACAGAAGCCTCACGGAAGGATACTGTGGATGCTCCTGCCATAGCTGAACCCAAACCAGTACGTCACGCGCTCACTTCTTCACACTTCTCACCATTCTGTCCTGGCTTTACTAACAGACCAAGATCTCCACAAGCACAGGTAGTCAAGATGTCTCCAGCGACCCAGCTCCGGTAAGGGATGAAGCTAAAGATGAACGATCTACAACGCCGAACCCCGAGGTGGCGGACGTCGCGGTCACTTCTGCAGATGTCAGTGTCAACGGTGGATCGGATAGCGAGGCGATAAAGTCGAAGTCGGCAGTTGAGGGCCATGTTCGGACCTCTTCAACTGTCAAGAAACCCATATCATTCAAGGCTGTCTCGGTGAACAAGACATTCCTGGCTGCAAAGGGTGCAACAGGCGCCACACCTGCCAAAGCCGGAGACAAAACAGGTGCCCCTGCGCCCACAGCTCTATCAACATCGACCGTGTCCAAGCCTCGCCTCGTCGCGAAATCGGGAACTGGCTTGGTCTCGGTCTCAAGATCGTCTGGGACAGGTCTTGGTGGAGCGGCTGGTGCAGCGCCAGATGCGAGTGCTGTATGGAATAAGAACAGACGTATGTGTCATTATTTACTTATTAATGGTTTTATATAACTAATTGTTGCAGCTGCACCTATACCAGAACCAAAAAGGGTCACCGATGAAGAGTTGGCCCAAAAATATGGCATTCACCTCGCGACTCGCCTCCAATCGGACGACCCTGGCAGACAAGCAAACTGGGCAGATATTGATGAGGATGATGATGATTGGGCACCGCAATCAATAGAATGGTCGGATGGGACGAAAATCACGATGACGCAGCAGGTGGAATTGCCCGTGCCAGAACCAGCGAAGCCAGTAAATGTGGTGGTCGCAAGTACTACCGAAAAGCCCGCATCTCCTGGACCAACAATGTCCTCATCAATGAAGCTCGGTGGGACTGGAAGAGGATTTATCCTCAAAGGAGCATCGGAAAAGCCAACACTAGTCGCGAAGCCTCCAGCCCCACCAGCACCAGTTAAGTCGCCATGGGCTCCTTTGCCACCAGTGGACAAGGTTGCCCCGATCGTCACCGAACTTCCTTCCCAGCAGCAGCATATTTCGCGATTTGCTCACAGAGATCCTCATGGTTTCGATGCCATGCCACCTCCACCAGCCAAGGAAATTGCGGCAGATGATTTCAGTCGCTCGTGGAGAGATAGCAGCACCGGTGCTAGCAGGGAATTGTACAACTCTCAGTCCGGAAGATACGAGCCTGTCAATGATGGCCGCAGAGGTAGTCGCCAGGATATGCATCCGCGCCAACCAGCACTTCTTCAAAGGCATCAAGAAACTCAAGGCCCAGCGGAACCCTCTGCTGCATTTCAAACTCATCGAGCCAATCTGCAAGAGACAACGTATGGTCGACGTAGGACTTCGTCTAATGTTAGTGGTGGAAGCGGTATCTATGGGAGACGTTTAAGCAGGGGACACGAAGGCTACCCTCCCCACGACTTGCAAGGTGCACGACGTGGCTCATTGGTTGCCGTGAGCGATGAGCCGTCCCCTCGTCTACACTCCCCGTCCGGATATCCTGGCCAGCGTTCTCACCCGCCACAACAATGGCAGTCGCGCGCATCTCCGGTTGTTAGCCACGCTTCACCAATGTTGGCTCAGAGCCATCTGGCACATCCACTGACTCCGGCGATTCCGCTGGAAGACGAGGTTGAACTGCAAAAGAAGATCATGCGAGAAAGTCGTGAGCTTGCCCGCAAGCGAAGACTCGAAGAGGAAGCTCGGGAGGAAGCTGAACGTAAGGAGCGAATTCGATTGAAGCTGGAGGCTATGGGACCTCCACCTGAGCCAAAAAAATCAAAGAAGGACATTCCAAAGGAGGAGAAGGCCATCCCAACACAAATTCAAACACGCGAGATTGCAAAACCTGCTGGTCCACCAAGACCTCCTGTCGGCGACTCAGCAGGTGAAGTCAAGCAGTATGGCATGATGAAAGTTCATCCTCCTGAGCCTGTCAGAGCCCCAACGGTGGTTGCCGAGCCAAGTAGCTCGCAACTAAATGAAGCACAAATGACTGATGAGACGCGACTACATGACATTCGTTCTGTCGCAGCGTCTCATGGAGGTGTAGAGGCGCAGGCTCCGCCAAGTCAGCCTCAGTCCTGGCAGAATAACCAACCCGATAGCAGATTCCCCAACTGGGCTAGTCCTGGCCAGCATCCAGGTCAAGGAAGGAACGTCTGGGGACCACCTACAAACGACCGTACTTTGGGAAATGGCACTTTCAATCCTGAACTGTCAATGCAGTCATCTCAGACGGCACAGACTGGTCCTGGTCCCATTGCTCCTCCAAATACCAACCGACCCAATGGCCAATATCAAGGTCGTCCACGCGAGCATTATGCTCAACGACCAGCTCCCATCGGTCCGCCAAGCAGACAGCAGGAGCAAAGACCTGCGGGAACTTCTGCTTGGACCAGCAGCAATATCCAGTCCAGGATTGCAGAAGATGATGCTCGAATTCAGGCAGAGCAAGAAAGATTACAAACATCCCGTCCCGGGGAACCAGCAGCTGTCATCAAGGATAGTTGGCGACAGGTGACATTGACAAGCGAAGGACATCGCGGTGACGTCAATGCTCCTGCCCAAAAGCTCATAGCAGGTGCATCAGCTGGCCCGGCGCCAACATGGACAGATTATCCAGTGCGGCCAAGACAGGACGAAGCATCACATTATGCTGGAATTGAACCAGGCATTGGTGTACAGCAGGCTTGGCCTCAAGGTCATATGAACGAAGCTCCTTCTACCTCAGCCGCGCCTCCACCTTCCCGTGGTTCGCGATTCTTCCCTCAAGGTAGAGACGTTCAAGGCAGAGATGTACCGAGAGATGTACCAGTGCACGAACAACTATATGCTCGCCCAGGGTCTCCGTCACCACCACCGCCAACCATGGCTGACCATCCAGCCTATGATGGTGATGCCGCTCGTCCTCATGTATCTCTGCCACGCCCTCCACCAGTGGTCAAGTTGCCTCCAGCTCCCGTTCTTGCCCCAATTGCGCCACCAAAGCCGGCTTCCTTCGCTGCAGCGGCAGCGGCCGCCGCTGCCATTCCATCCGGACCAAGTGCAGCTTCTCTATCTCACTATAGAGCGCAAATTGCAAGTCCTCAGAATGCTAATGCGAAAGCTCAGATATCCAGTGCTGAGGCCTGGCAAAGTAGGATCGACAGTCTGATGGGACGTCGAACTTCACATCCGAAATCCCATTCTTTGGCCGTTGATTCATCGAGCAAGCATGCTTTGGACCATTCGATCAGCCAAATTCCTGCGACTGTTTCTTTACCTGGTATCTCGATCCCCTCAGAAGAACAGGGAACATATGAGACTAAACCCATGGCCGAAGAATGCTTTGAGGAACAGGAAATGGGCTACGTGCCTGTTGTGTCGGTACCTCGTGAAACTCCAGAACATTTACGGGTTCTAGCAGCGCCACAGACTAAGCCGCTTCCTAAGAAATTTGCTGTTTCCGACGCCACCACCGCCAGCAGCATCGCCTTCCAACCCCAATCTACGAAGGATAGTGAAACTATTCTAATTCTTCTCCCTGGCATGGACGCAGATAAGCGCATCGGCGTTGTGCACAAGGTTGAACCTCGCCAAAAGAGCAATCCAAGACGTCCCGGACAAGCACGCGGCAACGCTCAGAGAAATTCATCTACTCCTTTTGCCCGCGGCGGAAGAGGGAGAGATGCATCAAATGCCTTTACAGCAGCTACTCCTGATCATGGGTCTCCTTCAACGAGCCCAGGATCATCAGCACAACGAGGTGGACGGGGAAGAGGAGGTTTCGGAAACAATTGGAACCATCGCCACGTCTCTACACCCTCTAGCGCAATCAATGTCTGATTGCAACACATAATGAATATCGAGTTGACTCCAACTCCAGAACTCCTGTCATACGGATTATACTACTTCGAGAACAGATTCCTATTCCACCAACTACAATAATTTTCAACAGAGCACCTTTAAGTGTATTGTACTCATTTCACCCGCACGATTGACTAAGCGTTGCGGATATGCATGTCGTCTGCGAAGCTCGCCGCCACCCTTTAGCCGTGTACATATGCGCTCATTCTTCCATCTTTCATGCATCGTCGCTCGGGGATCGGAGCTACTCTGGTCTTGCTAGGGGGGAACATCGCATATATTTGGATGAGGCAGGAAGGGAATGTCGCCGATTGTGGGTGCATTTGATGGTCCCTGTGTCTGATGTTACAGATGCTCAGCGACTGTTGCTTGCTGCCTGGCGCCATGAACGAACAATGGTTCAAGCAATAGTTAGTCTCGCGTCAAACGATGAATGAAACCTTTAAACGTGCCTTTTTTATGCTCCTCATGCATCACTGTGCTATGTCTTGTCATAATTATATGGAGGATTAGTTGATTCACTCCCAATGATTCTTTGCATCTGATGTGCCCGTGAGAGTCACCCATTGCCTCTAGCCCTCATTTCCCTATTGCCACTGTTTGAAGCAGGTTTAGATAACAGAGACTTATGTCTAAAAAAAGATGAGTAATTTAGAAACTACTATCCTGCTTCACACTAAGTCTACCACTTTCCAAGTCCTCATCACGAATACAGGAACATCTTAGGTCTTGAAAGTGTGTTTCTTCCTTCCTTTATATACAATTTAAAAGCGCCGCGTCGCAAGAATTAACGAGCGCGAAACATGTAACTATGCATATGCAACCCCACATTCCCAAAACATTGATGCAAAAATTTCCCCGCCCATAAGACGCCCAATTGAATGACTGCTCCAATCCACGCTTTGCCTCCGATCATCATCGTTGTCTAATTACTCCTCATCCGACTCCTCTTCCGCGACCTGGGGATAATCCATCAGCACATTGTTCATAGATTCGATAGGATTAGGAAATACTCACATCGTCATGGAAAGTCTTGCCCTCCGTAGTGGGCTTAATGACACCAGCACGGATACAGAAGTCACCGAATCTCTCACCATCCTCTCTCTCCTGCGCATAACGCTTGATGAGCGGCTTCATGATCGCCAAGATTTCATCCTCCTTGATCGAAGAGCGGTAGAGCTTGTTGAGGCGCTGTCCATGGTAACCACCACCAAGATACATGTTATACGCCCCGTACGCCTTACCGACGAACGCGACTTCGGCCAACCATGGTCTCGCGCATCCGTTAGGGCAGCCAGTCATACGCATGACGATGCTGTCCTGTCTCAGTCCGTTGTCCTCGAGCGTCTGCTCAAGCTTGGAGATCAGGACGGGGAGGTAACGCTCAGACTCAGCCATGGCAAGGCCGCAAGTTGGGAAAGCAACGCAAGCAGACGAAGAAAGACGGAGGCCGGAGAACTGGATATTGTCGAGCCTGTACTCCTTCATCATCGCGGAGATCTTTGGCAGATCCTCATCGGCGACGTTGGAGATCATCAGATGCTGGTTACCAGTCAATCTGAACTCGCCCTTGTGAACCTTGGCAATCTCGCGGAGACCAGTGCGCATTCGGAAATCAGCAGTGTCCTCAATTCTTCCGTTTTCGATGAAGAACGTGAAGTGGTTGAGTCCGTGCTCATCCTTCTGCCAGCCGAAGGTGTCGACGTTGGACTTGAAGTGGAATGGCTTCTGAGCCTGGAACTTCTTGCCCCACAGGTCCTCCACCTTGGAGCGGAAGACGTCAACGCCCATGTCGTCGATGGTGTACTTTAGACGAGCATGCTTGCGGTTCTTGCGATCACCGTTGTCACGCTGAACAAGCATGATCTTTTCGCAGACAGTGTGGATTTCGTCCTTGGAGACGTAGCCCATGTCAGAGCCGGTACGAGGGTATGTCTTCTTGTTGTTGTGGGTGACACCCATACCACCACCAGCGAGGACGTTGAAACCGGCAAGCTTTCCGTCCTCACCCTTGATAGCGATGAGGCCAACGTCGTGAGCGTAGACATCAGTGTCGTTATGTGGCGGGATAGCAATGGTGATCTTGAACTTTCTTGGGAGGTATGTTGGACCATACAGGGGCTCAAAATCTTGTACGGCGTTGCCGGCGATCTGGGTCTTGTTGTCGTCCTCATCCTTCAACCAAATCTCGTGATAAGCAGTGGTAGATGGGAGAAGATGATGATCGATACGGTTAGCGCACTCGTAAACCTCCCTGTGGTAGCCAGAGAGGGTTGGAGACGCGCTGCACATGACGTTACGATTGACATCGCCACAGGCGGCAATGGTGGTCATCAAAGCCTTGTTGATAGCACGCATAGCTCCCTTGAGCTTGCCCTTGACAATACCGTGAAACTGGAAGGTTTGACGGGTAGTCAGCTTCATGGTCTCGTTACCGAAATCAGAACTGATCTGATCCATCTGGAGCCATTGCTTTGGAGTAGAAACGCCGCCGGCAAGTCTGCAACGAATCATGAAAGAGTAGGCTGGCTCGAGACCGGCAGCCTTGCGCTCATCTCGTAGGTCGCGGTCATCTTGCATGTAAGTGCCGTGGAACTTGGTCAGCTGGACATCCGATGCAGAGATGGCGCCAGTGGTTGTATCATTGAGACCCTCAACAATGGTACCGCGGAGGAAGTTGGACTCAATCTTAATATCTTCGTTGGTGATTGGCGGTGGCTCATCAGCGAGACCCTCAACCTTGTCGACACCAAGTGATTGCCAGATTTGAGCCTCCCATGGAGCATAACCGGTTTGGAATCCATCTGGATCTTGATCATCACCAAGACCAACAGCTGCCAGAGGCTTTGCACCAAGGTTGGTCAGAACTCTGAAAAGATCCTTTCCTGGCTTGTTGTAGTAGACCTTATCCTCCTTTCTTGGCCAGTAGTGGCTGTCGCCAAGACCGAAGACGGAGAAGTTGACAGAAGCGAGATCAAGCTCCGTATTGTCCTTGATGGCTTCCCAGAATGCACGACCATCCTGAGGGAACTCTCCTTGTCCAGCGGTGGACGTAATGATTACAATGTTCTCCTCGGTTGGAAGATCCTCGATTGGATAGTCCTCCATCGACATAACGATAGTCTTCAATCCACGAGCCTTGCCACGGTTGCCTAATCTCTTTGCAAGAGTCGTAGAGTTACCATTGTCGGAAGCATAGAGAATTGTCAACGGAGCTCCGAAGAGACCCTCCAACAGTTCGTTATATGCATCCTTAGCCTTTCTCTTCTGAGCAGCACGAACCTCAGATCCGTAATCCTCGGCAATGCTGGCAGAGATGTCTGGACGTCTCTTCATGAGTTGAGTAAGTTGATTGTCGCGGGCCAAGAATTCCTTGAGTTGATTCTTGATACGCTCGGAATCCAGGGAGAAGTTTGGCTCGCCACGCTCCTCAGCGGTTGGATCCCATCTGTAAAGTGGCCAGTAACCAAGGTCGACAGCCTTCTTCGTCTCTTGAAGAACAGTCAATGGAGAATCGTCCTCCTTGAAGTATGGAAGGTAAGCCAAAACCACGGAAGGACCGTCAAACTTGTCAGCCTCAATCATGGCCTGCAAGACTTGAGTATATGAGCTATAGACGGCGACAGACGCAACGTAGGCGTTCCCGAAGTTCATGGCATAAAGACCGATATCCTTCTTGCAGCGAGCAGCATCTGCAGCAGCGCGCTCAGAGTACGGGGTAGAATCGATAATGAGCATGTTGACGTTCTCACCAGAAGCAATAACGTGGTGGACACCGGAGTTGCCCAAATCATATGCCCAAGCATCGGAGCCAATCAACCAGGGCGACTCCTTGCGGAAAAGAGACTTGTTTGACAGCAACTTCGATGCTAATGGAGAAGCATCGACCTCCAAGCGGGAGATGACCTCTGGCGCGATCTCATTGGCCTTTTTGTCATCATTGGCGTTTAAAGCCCACTTGGACAAGAATGGCTTTGGAGCGTCGGTGATGAACTCCTTGGACTGTGCTGCCTGAGAAACCTCGCCAATGAAACGTTGACGGTGCTCCTTGCGTGCAAGCAAAGAACCGAAGCCGAATTCTGGGGTTGCGGAAATGGTCTCAGAGATACCTGCATTGCTGGATCCCAGAGCATTGGCGACGTGAAGCTTCTGGCCGAAAACCTGGTTCAAGATCTTGAAGTATGCAGACTCAACTTTTGGCTGCTCAAGCTCATGACCCTCAATCTTCTCAGTTGGCCCCTCGGTTGTGCCAACCTCGAGGTTCTGGATTGGTGCATCAGAAGTGAGATTCTGGAAGATACCACGCAGCGCTTGCGAGACGGTATCCGGAGTAATGTGGCCCAATTGGTGGCCAACAATGGTCTCAACACCTCCAGTTGGTCCACTCTTCAAGGTGGTGAGGATATCGAGGAAGACTGGACCCCACTTCGTGGTCTTTCTGCGGATTTGCTCCAGGACAGCAAGGCGCTTGACGGATTTTGGAACAACGTCGATGAGCTTTGCGCCCAACCATGGTCGGTAAAGTCGTGCAGTGATGATTCCGGCCTTTGCGTAGATCTCATCGGATTTTGCTGAATCGATCGCTTCCGCGAAGAGTCCCACATCGGAGCCAAAGATGAAGATGGCGGTCTCGGCATTTGATGGTCCAGTATATTGGAATGGGGCATATTCGCGGCCCGTAGCCTTGTTGATCTGAGCCCAAATGGCCGTGACGAACTCGTAGATGTCCTCGGATGACACTGGGCGGAAATTGGCATCAAGGGTGGTCGCAGAGGAGACAGTTGGTCGGCTATCCACGCTGCTCTGTCTCGACTTTGTGGACCCAACAGATGAGGTCTTTGAAGGGGTTTCAACTGCCTCAACGGCTCGTATTGGAAGGCTCTGAACCTCGCCGGTAGAAGCATCTATCGGCGCAAGACCAGCCTCGCTGACTGTTGCGAGTCGTCCGTCGTCGGCGTAAATCGAAGATCCTCCGATTTTACTTTCCTGGAATGCACGGACGGCTTCCAAATCTAAGACCTGCTCGACAACGCTTGTATCCTCAGCTGCAATTGTGCTATCCCCCTCCGAAGAACCAGCATCGAAGAAATGGATGACACCCTTGCCGGACTTGATAGCCAGCGCATGGGCAGTCAATGCAATATCTTGCGCCTCCTGTAATGTTTCGGATTGGAGGAATGTGAAGCCTGAGTTCCGGATGGAAGTGATGGCGGAGTAGTCTGGGTAATGCGCTGGCTGCAATGAAACGTGGATGACGACTGGGTAGTTTGCTAGTCGGTAGAGATGTGGTACTGAGGAGACGAGGATGGAGGAGGTGGTTGTGACTGAGGTAAGCTTGCCAGAGCGGATCGGCCCAAAAACGGAGAGGAGAGGATCGGCATTGTGCCTGATGGTTTGGATCTGAGCAGACAATCAGCAAAAGAAGTCATTCTAACCTTCTGGGTATCGGCTTGAGCTTCTTACCTCTGGCACTCCGCCCTCGGATATGGCGACAATGCTCGAGTCTTTTCTGCTGGCGTACCTGTTCAGATGTGTAGAGAAAGCAGACTCGACGGCTTGCGCAGGCTGAACAGAAACGACGACATCGCTGGACAGATATGCAATGCGTGCAACTGCGGATAGTCATCAGTCAAGGTTCCGGCGCATAGTTTCAATCATGGCCTTCGGCCCCAATGCACCTTGTTTCCTGGGCGGCGGGGTCTTCGTTCGGTAGGATGTCTGGGGATAGGATCGATGACATATGAAAAATGATCAACATACCAGCCTCTTCCGGCGTGCGAATCTGCAACGAAGAAGCCATATTGTCTTGTGTATTACTATGGGCTCTTCTCCGTCGAGAAGAATGAGGAGAAGAAGAGGGAGAAGGAGATATAAAGAAGAAGGACATTTTTTTTTCCGTCGAAAGACCCCAGGGCGCAATTAATGGAATAGGTGATGGGCAGTGGGTAGTGGGTAGTGGGTAGTGGAGGGACTTTCAAGTGCTATACAATTTTGGGGTGAGGCAGAGGTACCTTGGCCGGTCCTTGGCTGGGCCTTGTCTGCACCTTGACGGCATTCTGTCAGCAGTGGCCTACACTTGTCATTACTCATCAGCCAAATTGGCCTGTCCTGATTGGCTGGCGGCCCTCTAAGGTCCTTTAAGTCGATTGCGTGCTCAGCCAAGGCTTTTGCTTCTGTCCGCGATCACGTGCGATGAGTTGATCGGAGAGGGGGGAGTGCTCGATGTCGTGCCACTGCCACTGCCACTGCCACTGCCACTGCCACTGCGAGACCAAAATGCAAATCCCGAGGAGGCTCGTCACCGTCGAAAGCCTTACTTGCTGCTATTGACAAATCCCGGGATGGTGGGGGAGGTGAGTCAGTTGATTGAGTGGTCCGTTGCTCATGGGGAACTTTGATTGTCTCCTCTATTTCCATGCTCTATCTTCTATGCTCTATCCTCACATTAAGAACTCAGCCTTTGTTTCTATATGACAGCTAATGTAGGCTCGGTGTTCAGTAATGCTACAGTAGTACAGTGTATAGTTGCAACAGAATAGGGATAAAAAGGCTAGGAAAGTGGGAGATGAATTGTATATAATAGCCAAGGCGAGGCTCTGCACTGATTGCTGCCCACGATCCATGGGAGACTCTATGCCTTCTCAATCACAGCAAACGTGAAGCTCGATTCTTGAACTCCCTTGCTTCATCTACTCGCAGCCTAGGACGGACTACCACAACCACTTTTCCCCTAACCGATATTAAACTCGCTCGCCGCCCCCATATGCTCCATCATCTTCCTCTTCATCCTCCTCGCCGCATCCCCAGCATCCACTTCCTTCGGCCGATCTCTCTCCTCCTTCTTCTTCTTGCGCGCATACTCTCCCTCCGGCGCCTTCTCGTTGCCATCCCTATCCGTGTTATCCCCCCTCTTCGCCTTCCTCATCGCCACGCTCCGGTCCGCATGCGTCATCGCCTTCGGCCTTAGACCAGGCACCTTGATACTGCCGGGCTTATCACGTAGTCCGAAGGCCTTTGCAAGATGTCCAAGATGCAGCTCCTTCATGTCGAAGATGGAGCGCTCAGCGGCGACGTGCGTTGCGTACGCACGGATGTGGGACTGATAGCCTCTGCGAGCCATCTCCAGGTACTTCGGACTCTCCAGGATCCACTTCTCCACCTCGAGCTGCCACTCCGTCGCCCGCTCCTCCCATTCATGACCCGTGCCTCCAAAGCCCTTCCTTATCAGTTCTTCCGCAGTGTTGGCCGTCAGATTCGGACTCAGCTTGCTGAGGATGGGGACGTAGCCTTCTTCTGTCCCTGGAAGAAGAAAGATCAGAGAGCGACCGGATTTGCCTGCACGGGCTGTACGGCCGATACGATGCACGTGGTCCTCTGATGCGAATGGCGGGTCATACTCGATGACGAAGTCGACGTTCGGGAGATCCAGACCACGGGATGCGACATCCGTGCAGATCAGCACAGCGGGATCCTTTGACTCAGAGAAGTGCTTCAGAGTGGCTGTGCGGATATTCTGGGCGAGGGAGCCGTGAAGTTTATGCAGAGTAACTGCATTTGCGAGGTTTGAAAATGCGGTCGCGGCAGCAATGGTGTCTTTGGTTAATTCGTTCTTGGGAATGACGGCAACGGCGGGTTTCTCTTCCTCGCTATTGGCTCCAGAGACCGGAGGAGGGGCGGTCTCAGGCCGGGAGAAGAGAGAGAAGTGAAAGTCGACGCTGTCAGCACACGAGATGAAGACGATGGCTTTCATGACGGAGCCGCGGCGGGCGAAGGCGCGTTTGAGGACGGCTGCCAGGGTGACAAGACGTAGCTTAGCTGGCACAATGCCATATTCCTGTTTCAGCTGTGCTGGGGCCGAGAAACCAGCGTCCTTTGCGTCAGTGCCGTCGGCCTTGGACTTCTCGAGCTCCTCCTCAGATGGGTCGGCTTGGATGTGAACAGCGTCTTTCAGGGATATCTCACCCAACTTTTGGACCGTCATTTTCATAGTCGCCGAACAGAGGATTGTGACTCGACGGGTCGGGAGCTGACCCTTGCCAACTCTGCCAGAGCGATCATTGACAAGCGCTCGTTCTGCGATCTTGTCCACGATCCCCTTAATCTCCTCCTCAAACCCCAGCTCCATCAATCTATCTCCCTCGTCGAGAACAAGCCATCGGACAGTGCTCACATCCAGGACCGTCGTGTTATCCAGATGATCTGCCAATCGTCCAGGGGTCGCAATCAGGATATTGACACCCTTCCTTAGCCGCGCTTTCTCGGACTGCTTGCTCTCTCCTCCAATAACTGTAGTGCCAACCAACCACGGTGCACAACGCAGCAGCTTGTCGAGAACCATAGCAATTTGCTTGCACAATTCTCTCGTCGGCGCAAGAACGATGGCGAAGAGTCCGGAATTACGGTGTATCTTCTTCTCTGGATTGGTCCCTCCTTCTGATTCTGCCGAAGCACTTATGGCCATGATCCGCTCGACAATAGGCAGTAAATATGCCAAGGTCTTTCCCGAACCGGTCTGCGCTTGAATGAAAGCGTCGCTGTCGTCAGCAATGAGCTGTGGTACTGCCGCCTTTTGAATAGCCGTGGGCGCCTTCATCTCTAGTTTTGTAGCCAGGTGTCCTGCCAGTCGCCGTGACATGCCCAACGTTGTAAAGGATGCAAATTCGTCAGATAATGGTGCATTCGAGGGTTTCGCAGGCTCAGCCTCCTTCTTGGGCTCCTCATCGTCGAACTTAGTTTTTGAGGACGGGTTGAACGAGAACAGCGACGAAATAATCTGTGTCGGCTTCCCATCGACACCCAACAGTGTCTTCTTACCACCACCACCACCAATGCTAATGCTTCCCGGTGGCAGCTTGCCAGTCGTTACTCTTGCTGTTTGTTTTCCAGCATCATTGTGGTAGTCGGCCTCCACCCGTTGTCTCTTCGGCCCTCTCGATTCTGCTCCAGGGCCAATATATTCCTCCTCGACGGCATTATATCTCGGATTCTGGATAATCTCCCTATTCGCCGGTAGCGGCCTCTTCGATCCTCCCTCCCCATTCATCCGCGCCTCTCTATGCTTCGCAACCTTCTTCGCCGACAACCTGTCCTTCCACCGCCCGCCCTTAAACGTCGGCTTCGCGATCAACGGCGCGTCGCCGAGGTCAAAATTCATGAGCATGCCATCGTCGGCCATCTTTCCTTCCGCAGAGACTCCTCTGCTTCAATCCTTCGTAAAGACCCAAAGGAAATCTCTTAGATTTCGCTGTGTCTGTTTATCACTCACAAAAAGTTTCCATATCGCAGAATTATTATCTTGCGCACAGACCTGCAGGGCTCGCCGAAAATGCGGGATGCGGGAGCGCCGCGCTAACGCTTTCCAGCGGGGTGACGCTTTATTCTGCCGAGCGCGCAGCCACGGCTGCGAACTCGGGCTTCATTGTACGCAGCAGAACCCAGAACAGCGGCCATGAAGTTTTCACTAGCAACAGCGTGAAGCAATGGCTTCGTCGGTTTATACATCTCTCATACTCATACCCTTATATCGATAACCAACACAGCTCCTCGAAGCTCGCTCAGCACACAATGGCAAATCTATCGCCGAAGCTCCTCCCCCGCTCCCTGAGCCCCACGAACTCCTCTCTCCTCCGCGCCTTCTCGAGCTCTCCCCCGCTCTCCGCCTGCAAGACCTCTTCCCAAAAGAACCTCAAGTCCACGATCCCCAACACCTCAATTAAGGTCTTCCACGAGATCACGCCCTTCCGCCAATGGCGCCGCACCCAACTCCTCGCCCACCGCTCCGTCGGCCTCGTGCCCACCATGGGCGCCCTGCACGCGGGCCACCTGTCCCTGATCCGCCAAGCAGTGGCCGAGAACTCCGCCGTCGTCGTCTCCATCTACGTCAACCCGGCGCAGTTCGGCGTGCACGAGGACCTCGACTCCTACCCCCAGACCTGGGCGGCCGACTGCGCGCTGCTGCGCAACCTGGACCGCGAACTAAGCGACGACGGCGCGAATCTAGGCAGTATTGCGGCTGTCTTTGCGCCGAATACCGCGGTTATGTATCCCAGTGGCTTTCCAGGGCAGGAGGTCGATGCCAAAGGGAGTTTTGTGAATATCACCCCCGTAGCGGAGAAGCTGGAGGGGTCGCAAAGGCCGACGTTTTTTAGGGGCGTGGCGACGGTGTGTATGAAGCTGTTCAATATCGTGACACCCGAGCGAGTATACTTTGGGCAGAAGGATGTACAGCAAACGGTGGTGATTAGGAAGATGGTGAAGGATTTCTGCATGGATGTTGAGGTGAGGGTTGGTGCGACGGTCAGGGAGAGCGATGGGTTGGCGATGAGTAGTCGGAATGTGTATTTGGGGGAGAGGAGGAGGAAGAATGCTACGGCGCTCAGTAAGACGCTGAGGGTCGCGGAAGTGGCGTACAACAGAGGTTGTAGGAGCAGGAAGGAGATTATGGGGCCGGCGAATGAGTTTGCGAGGTTGTTGATGGAGGAGCAGATGAACATGAACCCGGAAGACAGGACTAGATTTGAGATCGGATACTTATCCCTGGCGGACCCGGAAACGTTGGAAGAACTGGATGTCGTAGACGAGACAAGAGGAGCGATATTGAGCGGAGCATTCAAGATGTTGCCAGTTGAGTCGCCCAAAGATGGCGAGGATCTAGGACTTGGTGGCGGCCCGGCGGTACGGCTGATTGATAATATCATTTTGAAGCCTGTGGAGGTGTAGATAGGAGATGTAGATGGATAGGTTGCATATTAGACTGGATAAGCAATTTAGAATGGTCTGTACGTATCATGATAATACAAAACCATATCTTACTACTGGCCTAGCAATAAACAGGATGCATCATCAATAAATCTCCCACAAGCTAACCTTCCCATCCTTACTGCCCGCGGCAACCCAATGCGTTCTCGTCGCCTGTAGTATCCTCTTCTCCTTCACTGACGTCGTCATACCCAATGCCCTCGGGCGCTTAAACACTGCATTCCCCTGCTCCTCCCTCTCCTCCCTGCTCATCCCACGCATCTCCGCCGTCTCTACACTTCCAATTGCCGTCGACTGTTGTGCTGCTACATCAAGCACCTCGGCGAAGGAAACGGCGTAACAACCTTCCTTATGCCACTTTAAGACCGCGAGCTCTTTCATAGTGTTTACGCCATAGATGCGCACCCGTGCATCCCAGCCCGCAGTGGCGAGGATGCGGGCATCGGAGCGGATGGTCAGGGACTGTTGACCTGCATGCTTCGTTTGGACGATTTTTAGAGGTTTGGATTGGATTTCTGGTGGCGAAGGTGGTTTAACTGGTGTGGAGGGCGAGGGTGAGGATGATGATGAGGCGGCCTGTGCGAACTGGGCCGAAAGCGCCGAGATGGGCTTGCCTGACGTCGTTGTTGCCGATTTCTGCCGCGGCGCTTGGGAGACGGAAGGCTGCTGCGAAGATTCTGAGACTGCGTAAACGGACGAGAGAGAAGATAGAGGATGTTTGGCGATCACAGCATCAGCGCCGCTGGTGAAGTAGAAGGCATTCCCAGGTACAACATCAAGCGAAAGAATGGGCTGGGAATGCGGCTGCGAGAAATACAAGATGCACCATCCCAACTCGGGGATCTGCTGCGTAACCATGGCATGACCGCTCTCGTAGCCGACGAGTATGGTGAGTTGCGCGGAGAGGTAGAGGATGTGGACGGCCATGACCATGCCTGTGTTTGTGGACCTGTCGCCGTGGACGGTGCCGAGGCGCTTTTGGGAGGGGAGATGGAAGATGTCAACCTGATATATTAGTGGCCAGAACGAGAGGAGGCGGGACGTGGAATTGCCTTACTGCTTCAGAGCTCATGGTGTTTGGGAGGGCGATGAGGAGCTGCTCTTCGTCTCCAAGGATGCTTAACTCAGCGGGGGCGGCATCGGGAAGCGTCTGAGGCGCGCAGTGGGCGAAGGAACAGAAGTTGAGGGTGTTTACGTGGAGAAGATGGAGAAGCCATGGCTGTTTCCGAGATGTCGTTGGGTCTTCGACGGGGAGAGCTGTGGAGAGGGATGGCTCGTCGTCGTCGGAGAATTTCCAGACGATGAGCTTGTTGTCTTTGCCATGCCTTTAAGAAGATCAGTAGTGTGTTGGGAAAGAGAGAAGAAGGCAATATAGATGATAGAGAATAGAGGATAGGAAATAGAGGATAGGAAATAGAGGATCGGAAATAGAGAAAGTGAGAGACAGAAAGAAATCATGGTTGATGTGGAGTATTGATTTAGATGATTGAACAGGAAGCATGCTCACGTGATCAACCTCGTAGGACCCCATTCGGCCACCGTGAGGATGGCAGCGTCATGTGCCCTCCAGACGGCCGTGGGCCTCCTTGACGCGAGACTCCAGACGACAATCCAGCCTTCTGCATCGCCGGTCACGAGTCGAGTGTTGGATCTGATGAAGAGCGTCGTGTGGATCTGCACGGCATGGCCTCGGAAGATGTATGCGGGCTGAGCTGGAGGGAGAGACATCATTATTGTTACATTTTGTTGTTGTTTACCTAGGAGGGAAGGTAGATAAATATCGATGAATATCCAACTTTTCCAGGCTGTTGTGGTGATAATAAGGTAGCAGTAATAGTGCTTTTTACTTTAGGTACTCAGTACTCACATAATACGGTAATACCTACTGGTAGCCTACTGCCTACTCCATACCTCTCAAACCCTGCAAGGCTGCACCTGTCAGCCTGGGTGCCCACCCACGCGTGGCCTCACGGTCTCATGTCGACTATTTACTACTGTCGTATGCAGCATCAATAATAATCCCAATCCCAATCCCAATCCCAATCCCAATCCCAATCCCAATACCAATACCAATACCAATACCAATAACCCGCTTACGAATTGACTTCCTCCTACATACCTATATTTCCAACCTTGGTCACTGTTCAGTCTTCAGCTACAACTTGCACAACTTGCACAACTTGCAACACCCTCTCTCCCCGCTCTCTCTGCTTCTCGGCTTCCGAAGAAGTTGTCGTTAATGCCAGTGCATCTGTCTGCGGAGAGTCGAACGTTGAGTATTCGATTCGAATCATTGATACTCGTATCCAGATGCCAGGCCGGCCATAGTCCATAGCGCGACGTTGTTGCGTCCCCTCACCCTCGCTCGTGGCGCCCTACGAGACGCAATCCCCTGAGCCGTCGTCGCACTTCGAACAAGACTCCGCCTATCCGAGTTGCTCAAGCCTCTCGTCCTCCTCTGCAGCGCCTCTGGCCTCCGTACCTACGAACGACGAATACAGCTCGTTCAGCTTCGACGCTGAGCTGGCCAGTCCGCCTGCGAAACGACGGCGCTTGTCGGGGCTTGGATCAGTCGAACAGAAGCCGAGTTGGCAATTTCGAGCTTTCAAATAGTATCCAAATGACCGCGGCCGATTCTCCCTGTTCAAGCGCAGCTGCCGACACCTCTCTGGCAGCGAAAAAACCAAAGAGGGTGAGGACAGGATGTTTGACTTGCAGAGAACGCCATCTGAAGTGCGATGAAGGGCTACCGAATTGCCAGAATTGTACGAAGTCAGGCAAGGCATGCAAGCGTGGGGTGAAGCTGAACTTCCACTGGATTAATGTGAAGGATCCTGCTATTCTCCCTCCAACGGCAGACTGGTCTGGTATGCATCCCTTTGTATTTTGTGGAAGCTCTGGTTGACCTTGATTAGTGCGATTTCAAGATGAATCTCGGCGCACTGCATCTGAGTACATAGGCGGTCTCAGTCAGTATCCTAGCCAAATGGACCAGATTATTACGCCTCCTCACGAACCAGCCCTAGAATATAACATGGCCATTGACCCAAATATTTCTATGCATAATAATTTACCTCATATAGTACAACCAGGCGCGCCGGGTCTCTATCCCGAAGGTGGCGGAATGGACAAGCATGAGCTACACTCGCGGGAGAACAGCCATCATCATCATTCTCATACGAATAGCGATGCATCACATCTTCCTATAGCACCTCCAACGTCGTACGGAAACCCAGAATCTATATTGACACCTCCAAGCGATACTAGGGAATATCTCAGCGATCCACAGGAGGTACTCTTTATGCAAGTATTTGTAGAAGAAGTTGGATTATGGATGGATAGCATGGATCCGATGAAGCACTTCTCCAGATTGCTACCATTCCATGCCCTACAAGAGCCGATGCTACTCAACGCCTTTCTTGCATGCGGAGCGCGGCATCTCACGCTCGTCAATCCCCTTTATCACGAAGACAAGGCACTTTATTATTACGACACAGCAACTACACAATTACTCAGAGCGCTGCAGAACCCGGACAGAGATACGGTGCTCTGCGCTACCACAGCAGTTATTCTTAATGTTTATGAGATAATGTCAGAGCGTGCTCTCCAGCGCATGAACCACATAGCCGGTGCTCGTGCCCTCATCAAGGAATGCGGGTGGAACGCACGATCAAGCGGCATCGGCGCCGGCTGTTTCTGGCTGAACGTGGGTATGGAGTTGTTATCGTGCTTGCATTTCAACTGGCAGACTGCATGGGAGCCGGATCAGTGGGGTATTGATATGGATTTCTCCCGCGGTAGGGAGCCGGGCAAAGAAGAGATATGGGTTCATCGAATGCTGTATATCACAGCCAAGATCGCAAACTTCCGTGCTACGATTCCGAGGTTCCAGGAGGCATCGGTGCAGGATGAACAGATGAGGCAGCAGAGACGATATGCGGAATGGCAGAATCTGAAGAATTTGTGCGACAACTGGAATAACAGCGTGCCACGGACGATGCACCCGATCGGATATTTGTTTCCACATCAGACATCGTCGAAGTCGCTGTTTCCCGAAGTATGGTATGTCATCTCGCAACTCCGTTTCTGATGTTATGCCCGCTGACACGGGGCAGGCTCATAAAACGTTCTACTATCACCGGGCGTCTCTTCTATCATACCGCTCTCTGCCTCATCGCGCAAACAAATCCTCTAATTCCCTCATCGTCCCCCGAAATGTCCGATCTCCTCCTCGATCATGCTCATCAGATCTGCGGCATCGTCGCACATGTCAAAGATAGAGGTGTCGCTTCCGTATGCCTCCGCTCCATGGCCATCGCCGCCGAGGCATTAGTGCTCCGAGAAGAACAAGAAGAAGTCATGCAGATATTCGAGCGGATCCGCAAAGAAACTGGCTGGAATATTGGGTTCCTGAAGAAAGAGCTGCCGGAGAAGTGGGGCTGGAATGCCGAGGAGCAGATGTTGCGGGATCAGAACTCGATCAACCAATTCTTCCCTGGGAGCGGCCAAGCAGGAGGGAGTGGGAATCTGCCACCTGCGCCACAGAGCCATGGACAGGGCGGGCAGCAACAGGAGCAGCAGCAGATGAGAGGTGGGATTTTAAATCCATTGCTTGCCAGGGCGGACTTTTCGCTGCCGAATCATCCATACCAGGCGTATTATCAGCCGCCGAGGGCGCATGATTTGGAAGGACAGGATCACTTTGCTCATAACTATTTTTGAGGATATATATGGGAAGGATATGGAGTAGTACGGAAAGGTCGGAGAAAGAGCCGGCAAAATGGAATTGAATAATAGGTAGGACGGAATGGACTGGGAAAGAACAAAAAGAGACAGATCTGGAATGGGGGATGGGAGGGTTTAAATGACTTCATGACTGCACTTGGCTGGCATTATGTGTATGATATGGCGTTCCGGGATAGCATTGCACTGCGCAAGCTTGCATATATGGGTGGGAATTTTCGTGGCTTGTTGGCTAACAGAGGGAGGTCATGATTGAGGATTTTCCTGTATCATTATGAGCGGCTTTCGTACAGTACATGCGACGGGAGTATTTTCCGCAAGACGAACAGGCGAGGGGCAGAGGTTGGAGATGTGGATGGGAGATGGGAGATAATACCTCTAACCTATTCTCTGAAATGGGCTCCTGAGAGTGCTTGCGGTTGTGATTCGTGGTTTTGAGTCAGATATGAAAGATGTTTTTGAATGTCAGGACGGCAAACAATAGCAAGGAACGGCTAGCCACCTTGATCACAACCTATCTACACTGCATTCTTGCCACGTCTTTGACTTTAGAATAGCGAACAGCGAACAGAGGAGTGAGTGATGAGTGATGAAGAGCTAGCTCAGCTAGGGGCTTTATCTTATGAGAATCTTGCAATCCGATAATCTGAACAGGTTTTCTCATATCAAACGGGGAGACGGGATCATTTCATCGCCTGTCATTGTTGGTAGTTGAATCTTATCCAGCATCTTTCCTAGCTGAAAGGTTATAACTTATAAGGAACAACGACTCCTTTCAAACCGACAACCATGTTCGACCCATTGCTTCCCGCTCCTTCCCAGTCCAACCATCAGGTCTTCATACTCTTCCATCCCATCATCACCACCCCAAATCGTCTTCTCCTCCCTTCTTAAACTCCACGTAATCACATCACCACACATTCGTTATATGATATACTATTTCATTCATTAAATGGTATACTATTATCCCATTATCCTCCTTCTCTCCTTTCTTCTCTCGCTCTGCCTCTGGTGCCACATCTCGATGGTCCAGCCCCGCACATCATGTTCGACACGGAGAGCGCGTTGCTTGAAGAGCCAAGACCGCTCGACCACGTCGAGGAAGGTCTCGCCCCGGTGACTTCGGCCGGCGACGGGCGACGGATTGATTCGCACTCGCACGTTTTTCTGGACACGGTCCCGAGGAGTCATTCGTTGGCGGGACAGCTCGCGTTGGCATTGGCGATGGATGGGGCTTGGGAGGTTGAGGAACAGCGGGGGCTTTTTAGGAGGCTGCTGGAGGGGCTGAGCTCAGATGAGACTGAGACAGGGAGCTCGCAGGAGATGGAACGTTCAGAGCCTCAAGCCCCAGAAATACCCCTGAGAGGCAGATTCAACAGTTCGAAGATGCGGACCCTGATGAAGATCGATAAACGGGACAAACCTCCAGCAAACACACAGCTGGCGCTGGTTATGGACATGGAAAAGGAAGAAACTCCATCCGAGTATAAATCAGAGGAATCGCTTCTGGCTGTTCCAAGCTATCAGAAGAAAGAGAAGCGTCGGGCTGCACGAGATTCTTCACATGATAGCTTTGGTCAGACCAATGCCAATCGATTGATTCTTTACAACTGGTATATGCTTCGGATGGACAATACCAAGATTCTGCATTCGATTGGTCAAAGTGCGGGTGGGTTGTCTGAGGATTTCGACTTGCTCAGGCTCCTCGCTGGTACACATGAGGACAGACGGTGGTGGACGATGCTTATTGATGATCTTGCTTGTCCTCAGTGTGTTGCAACCCTTCGATCGAAAAGGGCGGACGCCAAGGTCAGTAGTGCTGCATCGGAAGGAATCCAACTGACGATGCCCAGTTGATTATCTCACAAATAGCTTGGAAGGGCCGTGTGGCGAAGTGCAGCCGGCATGTCCATTGTGACGGAGGTCGCTGCAGGGTTGACTGCGCACATACAAGCAGGAAGAGTAACCAGGTATGAAGGACGAAACTGAAACTCTCAGTTGTCCTCATCTGACTGTGTAGGTGACTCGATTCTTCTCCAAGCTTGGCCGCGAAAGCGCCCGTCGCATGCGCAACATCTTGCTCGAAACGCACGTAGAGCAAATCCCGGATGCAGACGTCCTAGTTTCCGCAGTCCACAATGCCGGCTATTACTTCACGGACGTTCAGAACATCGAGCTCGTCTTCCATTTTGGCGATATGGCACTGGATAGAGATACCTGGACGCGGATTTTGTGCTGCTGTAGACAGCTGGAGGAGTACCTGCCGAAGGGACAGCACTTGAGGGTGAAGGGGATCGAGAAGCATACAGAGCTGCAGAATGGTTGGACGAGGAAGGGCAGGAAATGGCATGAATAGGAGTATCAATAGGTGGAGGTCTATAAACCTGGGCAGCGGATTTGGACAGGACGAGCTGCGGTCTCTTGAACTCTCTTCGACGTGGGAAGCAGAGATCAGGGAGCCTTACACGGTAGAGTAGAGATCGGAATGAGAGTTGGAATATGATTAGAGCGTGAGATCCAGAACGAGGTTGTCAAGACGAGATTCGCCATGTTCATGGACCATGGTAACGTAACCATTGCGAGCACTCATCATCAGCATCGCTTCCTGTGGAAACCCATATTCCATATCCAATATCCACCGAGTTAATCTATGCACGCCCTGTTTATGCTCACATGTAAGATATCTTCAATGATGAAGCATTTGTCAAAAATCATTTGGCCTTTGGCATGTCGTCGAACATCTTGGCGGATGATTCAGCAATGATTCAGTCATCCTGCAACATGATCATGACGGAAGCATTACTAACGGTTTCTCAGCAGAATCCGGCACTCTGACTGGCTGGACCGCTTCAATGGAGCGCAGCCTTGTCTCATTTCGTCATCGTCGGAGCGTAAGGCTGCGGGTGCGGGGGAGTCTTTATAAGGACGACGCCCTCATGGGAAGGACATATAAATATTCATCGAAAACAGCATCGAGTTGCTTCTTTATCCTTTATGACCTCGACCCTCTTAAATATTAAATTGTCTGCCGGTTCAGTACGGATTCCGAACCCGAGATTCCTTAGCACTTGTTCGAACTTCAAAATGGTACATTTGAGCCCCTGGGGGTCTGAGTTCGGGGGAGGGGGCGGGACAAGTACTGATTGAGGGACAGGCGCAGAAGATCACCAATTGGGTCGACCCGAAGGACACGAGCGGCGAATTCAAGCGCGGCGCATCGGTCTTCAGGAATTTCATATCGCGGGAGAAGGGTGCGGAGTTCCCGGCTGAGAAGGGACGCTATCATCTCTTCGTGTCCTATGCCTGTCCGTGGGGTGTGTCTTCCTCCTCTGCCTCTCAAATTTGGCAATAACTGACAACGGGGAACAGCGCACCGCACGCTGATCGTGCGCAAACTCAAGGGCCTTGAGGACATCATCCCCTACACCTCGGTGCACTGGCACATGGGCGAGCAGGGCTGGCGCTTTGCGACGCCCACCGATGCCGACGCGCCCGGCGCCAACGTGCACCCTGACCCGATCAAGGGACACGAGAACTACACACACCTGCGCCAGGTGTACTTCCAGGTGGACCCGGAGTACAAGGGACGCTTCACGGTGCCGACGCTGTACGACACCGTTTCGCAGCGCATCGTGTCGAACGAGTCGGCGGACATCATCCGCATGTTCTACAGCGAGTTCGATGGCCTGCTGCCACAGGAGTACCGCGACGTGGTGCTGTATCCGGAAGTCCTGCGCGCGCAGATCGAGGAGACGAATGAGTGGACGTATGATTTGATTAACAATGGGGTCTATAAGTGCGGCTTTGCGACCACGCAGCAGGCGTATGAGAAGAACCTGTATCCGCTGTTTGAGGCGCTGGATAGGGTCGAGAAACACCTGGCGACGAGCGAGGGGCCGTATTATTGGGGGAAGGAGATCACGGAGAGTGATGTCAGGTTGTACACAACGATTGCGCGGTTCGATCCGGTGTATGTGCAGCATTTCAAGACAAATATTCGCGATATTAGGAGTGGGTATCCGGCGATCCACCGGTGGCTGAGGAGGCTGTATTGGAGGATTCCGGCCTTTGGCGAGACGACGCAGTTTGAGCATGTGAGTAGTCTTTCTCGTTTTCGGAGGTTTTGGTGGCCGAGTGGTTGCCCCTGAGCATGGAATTGGAAAAGGGGCAATGGATGAAAAGTGGAATGGTGCTGATGAATAAAACAGATTAAGAGACATTATACCAAAAGTCATTTGCAGATTAATCCTTTCTCGATCACGCCAGTGGGACCGCTGCCGAACATCTTGAAGGAGGATGAGGAGGTACATGCGGTGGATTGGGCAGTGGCGAAGAAGGGAAATGCGGTGTAAGTAATCTGGCAGGCAGATGCTTAAATTCATGAAAATGAGAAATGAAACATAATCTTAAATGTTTTGAGTTTTTATTGGTGATCTTCGAATGTTTTGTTTTATTTTGTTGTACACAGGCTTTGCGAATAAGTACCTACAGCAGTTTAATATGGTTTCCGCTCCCCTTATTTGACATATAACGCTTTGTTTCTTCATTGACTCTGTGTCATTTCTACTCTCTGTTCGCAGACTTTGAATCCAAAAACTCGTTTTGGTGGCATCCATCTTCCTGTTTAGCGTGGCGTAAGTTGAAGCTCTCGGACTCTTTTGAAGCGGCTACTACGACATTTGATGTGTTTGTCTTCTCGCTTTCTTGTCTTTCTGTCTCTATATAGCGGTTACAACCTTCCTTTTTCACCAGGAATTACTTATCCTTAGAACATGCTTCTTCATTTTGCTCTTTGCCTTAAATATCTTTCCACAGACCTTGCATGCAAATGGTTTACATGGTGCATGTTCGTGTATATGCTTAACCATTCTCCTATGCTCCTCTGTTTTTAATACACAGCCCTTCCATCAGCATCTCAGCAACACAGCCACAGCAGTTTTGCGGCCAATATGTTTGTCGCTGATGTGGGTGTATAGCTTCTCTAAAGAGGTGAAAGGCCCGATGAATTCGTATCATTGGCAGGCATGGGTTTGGCTGGCGCTTTTGGCTTTCTTGGGACTCTGGAAGGGAATCTCAGAATTGGTTTAGAGAAGAAGGACAAAACGTACCTGTCTTAGATGGGCTTTGTGGGGGAATTGTATTGATGGATGGAGGTTGATGTGTTACGTGAGATTATGGAAACCTGATTTAATACACAATTTCGGAAGTCACCAAGGTAGGCACTTCCTTTTTTGCCTCACGAATTAGCTTGATTTCCGTTCTATATTTTGTTTTGTTTTTAATCCCTATGCAATTTTAAAGCCTATTACAAGGGCCCTATTAAATACCATCCCCTGGCTAGTACTTCTAAGATATACAAATTAATATGTTAAGAAGATTCATATATTTTCCCCTTAAAAATGTAAATGGCTTCACTTAAATTATGACAACCTCATTATGAGATATATAGCAGAAATTCATAATTTATATATGCTTTCTGGCTATTTTTGGGCGCCTAAGACGGGATTTAGTAAAGCCCTATTATTATCACCGTTGCAAGAATGCATTATTTAGATCACAACGCGGATGGCAAGACAGAATACATATTGAAACCACTCTCACAACAGTGATCTGCTATCACAGGTTTTGAAAAATGTTTACTCCTCTTTGCCAATACCCTTCAGTGATTTATACGCCTTTGTCTAATTTCAACGAGCTTGCTTAAACACAGATATCTCACATCACAAGACGAGACAGTCCAATCTTAATATCGCTAAAGACGTTGATAGTGTTTTGATGCTTCATAATGCCAGCATCCATGAACATCATATTTACTCATCATTCCATCACATTGCAGTCTCCCAGGATCTCAAACAACAGTCCAGACCCAGCATGCGGAACAGCCTCATTTCCTCCCCTCCCACCCCACAAACACATTAACAAAGCCCACAGACAAATCCTGATCACAGAATCCCCCATCACTTCCTCTTGGGCTCCTCCGGCTTAATCTGGTTCTCTATACCATTTGGGAGGAGAAACCACATCTCATTAGTTAGGTTGGCAAACACATTCTAGGGAAATGTACGTGATGATGCCGTTGTGACAGATTCTGTCCTCGGCACCAGCGGTGGTGGTGATGATGCCCGTCTGGTAGGCAACGTCGACGGTGATGAGGGCCTGGCAGTCGTTCATGATCTCCACGGAGCCTGGATGGTTGATTTTGTGAGCATCGATGACCCATGAGCTTGACTGCACCCAGAGGTCAGTGAAGGTTGGAGAAGACCGAGGTTTTGGGGGATCACCTGGTAGGGGGTTCCTGAAAACTACGGCGGCGTATGGAGCAGATGGCATGGGGAATCAGTTGTTGGGGGTTTACTGTAGATAGTTAACGAGGTTGGATACTCGCCACGATTCTTTGATGTTGTTGTTCGTCACGATTAAGAAGGTCAGAGGGCGAAGGTGCAGAATATCGGCCTCTCATACAAGTACTGCCTGCTCTTTACAACCTCGCTTCGCCCTGGCCGCAATATTCTACTGTACAGAGCATCTCAAACTTCTGATGAGCATCCCAACTTCTGACCTGGTGTCCCACAGCTGTACATAACAAGCAGTACCCGCAGTTTATCCTCCTCCTCACCTAATGAGGTTCAACCTTGTGCCCTGATACTTCCGCCTCCATGTCATATCCGCATAGTGCCTCTCCTTCTCAAACCACCTAGCGATGAAGACAGGATCATTAAGGACCCACTGATCATCGTCGTCCGAATCCTCCGTCGCCTCCCAGAACTCCACAAACACATACTTCTGATAGTTCGCGGGCACAAACTCGGACTTGACCTCCTCAACTGTTGATTCGAATGGAAGCGTGAACCTTTTGAAAATAATGTCAGCCAGTGCTTACGATGTCGACATTCCTCAGATCGTATGGATCGGTGAGATGCATGGATGATTGGGGAATTACAAGATCGAGCCCATCACTCCGTCGAAGTTGGGCCGGATATACTCGCCGAGCGGGCGGTTTGGGTCGAATTCGAGTTCTTCGAGCTTTACACCCCGCGCGATGGGGAGATACTGCTCGCGGATGATGCCCTTGGCTTTGGCAATTAGCTTCTTGCAGTCATCAAGGACCTTGTTCTGCTCGTGAGCGCTCAAGACCAGATCGACGATTTTGAGCTATGGAAGGTCAGTCAGTGGAAAATATATTCCTAGGGGGTGGGGGTCGTACCTCGAAGTGATCTTCCTCAGCAACGTTGATTGGCTTATTCTTGATCCTCAACTTCAGCGGCGACGACTTCGGCTTTGGCGATGATGATGCCATGTTGATCTGATGGACATGAAGATCTCAGCTAGCTGTGATAACGAAGTCGAAGATTGGAGGAGGCGACTGGACGAAGGCGAAGCTCAAGACTTGATGATCTAGTTGATGATGTGTAAAATATTGGAGGAACTGTCGATGGATGGTCGAGAGGATCAAGCTCGATTGGTTTGGTGACAAGATTGAAGAACGAAGAGAACGCTACATGGTCAAATGCTCGCATCTTGTTCAACCACCTGCTGAGGTCGAATTCATTTCAATTTAAGTTACCACATCCCAGCGTCAGGGGCCCAAGACCACTCGGTCGAATCCATCCAACTTCAGTTATATTACAGCATATATATGAACCCTTCCGAGCCTTTTTCCCTCCTCTTCCCAACAGTTGTGCCATCTTCCTCATTTCCAACCTCTGTATATTCCGCCTCTTTCCCGATTTCAGGCCTTCTATTCTTCATACTCAAATATACCCTCAAAATAACTGCCAGAATTGCAACTCCAACCATCGCTCCCGCACAACTCGCCATCCCAGGAGTATAATACGGAGCATCCTTATCTGGATACAACCTCGTCCCAACAAGCGGACCGCACTGCCCGATCAGCTGCAACATGGCAAATCCAGCCCCTTGCTTGCTCTCGGACTCCTGATTATTGATAGTCCATGTGATAATGATGGTAATGACGCTGAAGAAGCCAATCGCAGCCGGATAGATGGCAGCATAGCGCCACCACAGGCCCAAGTCAAACGGCCCAGCGAGGGCAAGAACAAGGTATCCGGAGGCCGACAAGAGAGCATGAAATATTATAAAAGTAGAACGCGAGCGTAGACGATCAGACAGATAGGCAGTCAAAATCACAATAACCCAAGACAATAAATACGGCGGCGCAGACAGAGCCTGCGAAGTCACAGACGAGTGACCCATCGACCGGATTATGGTAGGCAGGAACACTGGCATAGACGCAAATGCCATATTTGTGAGTAGTAACATGGATGCCGTCAAGTAGGCTTTCGGATCGAGCACTGTCTGAAGCACTTCTTTCCATTTCAGGCCGTTTCCTCTCGAAGCTGGTTCTCCTTGGCGACGACGGAGCCGCAATCGAGCGACCTTCCTCTCTCGTTTGCTGAGATACTTGGCCTTGGCTGGTCCGTCAGGGATGATGTGCCAAGCCAGCACGGCAATGAACACACTCGGAAACCCCTCAACGAGAAACAAGAGCCGCCACGGCGCGATTGGACCGTTCTCGCCAAATTTGAGGATCGCCCAGGCGAGAGAGCTGGCGAATGAGGTTGCGAGCGGCGCAGCACTTATGAACAATCCCGTTCGCAAAGCCAGCTCCTCCTTCTTGTAGAAGAAGGAGAGAAAGTACGGGATTCCGGTGAATCCTGCCTCACCGATTCCCAGCAGAATGCGTAGGATAATGAGGGAGGCGAAGGAGGTAGAAAGAGCTTGAAGAGAGCTGGTGATACCCCATGACAGGACGATGATGGACATGTATATATGTGCAGGTATAATCTTCCACAAAAGAGACATCCATTCGAATAGGATGTATGTTATATAGAAGGACGTAAGAACCCATTCGTACTGGTTCGAGTGAAGATCTAAATCGACATCCATGCCAGCAATTCGGGCATTTCCTATATCTTCATAACTGTCAGAGTAGTACAAGTCCCACGGAATGGGGGGAACACATACTCGATCTATCGAGAAAGCTTAACATGTACAGCAATGCGACAAACAACACGAGCCTCCTGTCAAACTTTCTGACCACTGCGCGCTCCTCATCTGGTGTATATAGTTGGAATGAATGCGTAGTCGAAGCACTCCCTCGACGTGCGAACGCTGGGCGCTCATCCTTCTCGTCGTCGTCGTCGTCATCGTCGTCGTCGTCGTCCCCTTCCTCCTCGTCCTCCTCATCCACATCGAGATGCTCTGCTGGTGATCGCTTCTCCGGATCCCGATGCTGAAGCTCTATGCTGCTGTAATCCTGCCCAAGAGGATCAAAATCCGAGTCGGAACCACCCTCTGGTGTCAACTGTGTCGCATAGGAAGCGGAGCTTGAGCTCGAAGCTAAAGCGTCGCTGCTAGGCCCTGAACCACTGTCTCGCAGGAACGGTCGAGAAACGCTTGAAGCCATTCTGGGCCATACGGACTTCTGCTATGTCGGACAATGAAGAATACAACAGCAATGTGTTCATCTCATTGCGTGGCTGGTTTGAAGTGTGTCCTGTCGGACCTGTCCTACCATTGCCATTGCGACCTTCAGCTGCAGCTGCAGAATGCCAACTTTAGGGTCTGGATAGATGCTGTGGGACCGGCCGGACATTGAGCGATGGAATTATGACGCGCCGTTCTGCGGAGCAATCAAGGCGACATGGCTTGGCTTGGCTTGCACGGATGGCACGAGCACCCAGAGGAAGCCCACGTGGGATACCCTAGACGGAGCTCATGTTAAAAAGCTTAAAAGCTTAAATGGGTAAAATAACAAAGATGATAACAAAAGCAGAGCACAGCAGAGCACAGCAGAGCACAAAGATCATAACAAAAGCAGAGCACAGCACATCAGAACACAATTAAAATCAATAATGAAGAAGACATTTCATTCATTGCAAACTATTTAACTCTCCACGACCCCTCATGTAGGTCACTTTCTGCATCTGTAGCAGCAGCAGGCACAATTAAGGCCTCCGCTCAGAATGCAGCATGTGGCTGTATTCATGTTGGATAGAGATCCAGCTCAAGATGATATGAGAGATCATAACAAGCTGGATCTCCATATCCAGGATTCTTATAGCAGTACCAGGCTGTAGATCGGACACCCCACAAACCCCCAAGAACCAAAAAGCCCCCAAGTGCCACAAGCCCCAGATTCCCTCATACTAAATGGCAATATATATTAGCAATCATATGGCAGAGCATATGTTTTGTCAGAGAAGGAAGTCCTGCGCAGCATGTGCAAAAAGAGGTGGACGAGGATGAAGAAGAAGGAAGAAGAGAAGAGTTGGTAGAAGAAATTCAAGGGGTATTTATACTTTTGGGGCTGCGTTCCAGATCACTCAAATTCGCCAATATTCACTTAAGCGCGAAGATCATGGCTAGGCGCCATTGGATGACTTGGTGTCGTGTTGTGCAAACTTAGGAATTTGCCGGTGAAGCAAACGCTGCAAATCTTCGTGAGTGCGAAACAGTTTTGGTGCGGACGACCTTAGACTAGAATATGATATGAACAGAGCAGAGGCCTTCATGAGTATAATCCTCACATGACAAGAACTCAATGTCATGCACATAAGAAAGAAATCACATCATAATATCTGTTAGACAAGATTCAATCAGCACAGTTCCATTTAGTTCTACATCTCTGTATCTACATGGCCCAGATCTCATTCCACCTTCTGCTGTCTCCATCCAACGGTCCATTAAGTCTTCCAAACCTCGCAGATTTTCCAGTGACGGCTTCAGGTAGACAGATCCATTCCCTCACACAACCTGGAATCTCTTCTCTCACATGGCTAATGCACAGAAGAGCCTGTTCTGGATCCAGGCCTCTAACGACCACCTTGCCAGCTTTCGACATGTCAGACTCAACAACTTTGCGAGCATCATTCTCCCATGTGAACATCTTTGTCTCTCCATGAGCAAGGAAGAGCATGCATTTGTCCCTCACCACCTCATCCATACCGCTGAAAGATTCATCTAGGATCACAAGATCAGGCTTCTTAATAATGGCACGCAGAAAGAGCGCGACACGTTGAGCGGAGAAAGGGAGTTGGCTGAAGAGATATTCGCTCGCCCATACCGTCGAATCAGCGCTCCGTGCATCCGCCTCACCCGCCGCAGCGCCTGGCCTCAGGTCATGCTCAAACCATCTGAGACTCGCATCCACCGCCGCCTTCGCACCCTCATCCAACTTGGGCACGCCAAGAAATGTCTCTGCCCAGGCGTTCTCCAGCGTCTGGCGCAGCGTCAAGGTCCGAGGTATGAGATGGTGGATCTCAGGCGATGAATGTCCAATCCGAGCTTGGATGTCAAAGACGGATATCCCAGGCTTGCCAGGTTCCGGAAGGCGTGAACGGCCAAATAGCTTGACAGGCTGCGAATATGTTTGAGGATGATCGGAGCAGATCAGTGAGAGCAGCGTCGTCTTGCCACTGCCGTTGGCACCAAGGATACCCCACCGTTGACCACGTCGGACAGTCCAGTGCAGACCCTGTTTTGGCTGTCCTTCTACATCTTGCGTCCAGTTGCCGAGGACGACTTTTGGACCATAGGCAACTCGAACGCCGGCCATCTCTATCAGAGGCTCCCCATTCTCTGCATTTTGCGGTTCATCCATATCATCACCCCTCGTATTTGCTAGAGATGGTCCACTTTCTGTGCTCTCCGGCTCGATAATGCCATGGTTCGTAAGTTTCCTCCCAATCTCATGTAGCGAATTGACGGGAATGTGAACATCCCTGCCCTTCCCTGCCTTCACCTCAGACAACACCTCCTCTTTCGGGCCTGAAAATACAACTTCACATTCTGGTCTTAAGTAGAAAAGATGCGTGATCCAATCTGGGATAGGATCTTGAGGCCTCAAAGTGAGCACAAGCCGTGGGTCATTAGCCTTCGCCAATCCATGCAGCAGCGGACTCAAAGACATCAGCGTCGGCGGATCCAATCCCATAAACGGCTCATCTAGCAGTAGCACTTCCGGCTTGCCCAGCAGCGCCCTCGCAATCTTCGCCCTCCTCGTCTGTCCGTTACTCAGATTCGACACGGGCATGTCAACCAAATCACCGAGTCGTAGATCTTTAATCACTTTCTCCAAACTCGCCGCATCAGTAGCCTTATTCTTCTCTTCTTCGGAAGGATTTAACTCCGTCTTCCCCTCCAGATAATTCATAACCGTCCAATCGGTAGCCTCTCTATGGGCTTCATATCTCGCACTGAGATACGCTCCTCTCGTCCCTTGCCCCGACAAAACCCCCTGCTCGCCGCCAAATCCAACATACTGTATTGCTCTACTCGGCATCCTTAATTCATGATTCTTTCTCTCTACCTCCTCAGAGCTAAGATACGGAAAGGACCTTGCCGTAGGCGGAAAACCGAGGAATTGTCCTCTCAGAATCTGCAAAAATGTCGTCTTCCCAGACGACGAAGGCCCCAAAATGGACCAATACTGCGGCTCCTTCGAAAAAGAGGGCAACTCGAAGTTCAGACCCTTAAACAACGGCGGATTGCCCTGCCGGCCCGCCAGAGACGACGGATGGTGACGGTAGAACGTCGCATCTTGAATCCTTATTATGGGCGGTTTCGAACCAGCTGTGCCATATTTCCGCAATTGGATCCTATAATGAGGACTTCCCAACTGATGAATCCTCATATTGCATGATTTTGATATTATCAAACTCGATGTCCTGTCAACTTGTCGAGTGTGACTCCGCCTTTCGGTGGGTCATAGTTCTTGAGCTTCAGGGGTCCACATGTCGCTTAGCGCGTCTACAGCATAGCTAGGTAGGTAGACTTCGCGCTTACACGTCCGCCTCGCAGCCTGGAGCTCCATCCATAATCACATTCACGTCCAAACAGCTTTCATCACCACCACATCCCAATCCCACAAACCCACCGGCCCTCAAAACAACCCGAAAGCCACAAACACACAAGATCCGCAGCCATGGTGAGCTCCCTCCTCCTCCTCCTCCTCCTCCGCTACTCCTAGACCTCCCAACTCCCCTCTCCTACTTCCGCACTCCCCAGCCCATCTCAAGCTCACACTAACCCCCTTCACCAGTCCATGCGTATCGCTCCCCCGTCAGGCCACTCAACCACACACTCCCACCTCACACGCTACTCCTCGGGCGCCCCGTCCGCGCCCGGCCTGCACGACACCCTGCGCTCCGGCGTCGGCCCAACAACGCGCGACTCGACGACGCTGACGCTCGACTCGACGCACCCGCTCGAGGCGCGCCTCGCGCAGTGGACGGCGACGCAGGACGCGCTCAAGATGGAGGGGCTGCGCCGCACGTTCGGCATCGCCGAGCCCATCCGCCGCGGCATGGAGCTCAAGATCACGCGCGACGGCGAGTGGAGACCGCTGGTGCTGGGCGGGGCGAGGCCGAGCGTGCATGAGGATATTTTGGCCGGGAGGGACACGAGCTGTGCGTGGGAGGATGTGTTCGAGGGGTCCGAGATGAGGGGGGTTAAGGGGTTCCATGAGGAGTTGGAGCAAAAGGTTAGGATGGGGCAGCAGTAGGGGAGGAGATGGGCCAGGACGTGTATGAATAATTAGGCGGATTGAGATGAGGCAAGAAGCTGTGGCGTTAGGAAGAGGCATAAGAAGGCACACGGCGAGAAATCAGAGGCAACAATACACAGCTTCGGCAAATCAAGCAGAGCCATGACGCAATAGAGTCAATCAATCATGCAGCATCGAGAAAATGTCTTGCTGTCTATCCTATCGCATAGATGCGTCGCTCGCATGCCTCTGTAGCACGCCCAAGAACCCACGCTATCTCCCATCCTGTACACACAGCCCCATTAATAAAAGGAAGACACCCCATCCCAGGCCCGAGATAAGCCAGAACATGCATGCAGCATTGGCGCCCTCCGATGCCGAGAAACAAAAAAAAGCCCCCGACCCCCGTCGTGCAGTGATATATATGTATTACGTCGATCGAAAACCGTAAACGCCCCGCCCATCCATATGTCTTCCGGGGCCTCTTGGTATAAAGCATTCGCTGTGGCTGACGAGCAGCCGTTGAGTGATAGGAAGGGAGAAGGAGAAATCGAGCTCCGAGTGCTGGGGTGTGGTATGCGGTCGTTATATCGCAGTAATTAGATGCTGGAACTTGAGAGGCCAGATCGTAGATGGCCGCCTCGTTGCCGTTCACAGAATGATGCAGCCACACCTCGCCGTTGGCTCATGCTCCTCTCGTTGCCGCCCTTCAGCCCGCTTCCTCTCTTCCTCTTCCTCGTCTACTATGTCCTGGGGGCGCACCGTCATATGTACCACATTCTTGGCCGTCTTATTAAACTTGCATTCTATCATGATATTAGCTTTTGCCCACTTCGTCAACATCCTCGCGCGCCGGGTGTTTGGTTTGGGGAGGGGGACTTGCCTTCCAGCGGCATGTTGTCCTTCAGCAACCTCCCAAAGTATATCAGGCGGATACTGCTTGGACTGCTCGGCTTTGCCTCCCACTCCTCGCGCCACTCTCGCAGAATCAACTCCTTGAGCGTGTACACGCTGATGCTGTAGGGATCCTTCTTGCCAGTCTCTGTAACACCAGGAATTGTCGTATTCCGCTTTGAGAGATACCTCTCGTCGACTTTATATCCGTGGCGTGCACCGGATGTGAGGAGAAGAGTGATCTGGCAGGATGGGTTCGCCGCATCGACAGGAGCGGAAAGGGTCGTCGCAAGAGCACTTGTCTCGTCGATCGCAGGACCGATTGTGGCGGAATCCAATTTTGATAGTGGCGTTGTAGAGGCGGTGGCTGCTACATCTTTGCCCTTTTCTTCCTGTGCAGTTGCAGTTGCAGTCGCAGTCGCAGTCGCAGTCGCAGTCGAGCCTGTTGGCGACATGTTGCTCTGTGTCTCGCCCGTGGCTGTTCCAGATTGCTGCGCTGCGCCTTCAGCGAGAGGTCGCGCCGTGGAGTTCTCAGCCATCTTGCTAGAAGCCATAGCCGTGCTCTCGGTCGCAGGCAGCTGGGCCAACGGCGATGGACTCTTCTTCGTGATGAGGGACGTCGCACTGGTGCTCGTCCTTGTGCTCGTGCCCGTGCTTATGCTTGTGCTTGTGCTGGTGCTCGCGTCCAGATTATTCATCTCAATACCATCTGCACGTCGTTGCGCCGGGGCTGAGGAGTCGAGACTGAGAGCAAGGTCGGGGGATGGGACTGGGAGGACTTGGCGCGGGCCGAGCGACTCTATTATTGGCGGAGACGAGGAGGGATGCATGAGTGGCGAGGAGTCGAGGAGGGGAGGGAAGGAGAGAGAGGGGGAGAGGGAAGGAAGAAAGGAAGTCAAGAGTCAACAGGTCAAGAGGTCAAGAGGTCAGGAAGCCAAGCCAAGTGGTCAGGAACGGGCAGCAGCGACGATGCTCTAGGCCAGCTTAGGATCTGACGGCTGCGTTTTAGTGCACATGCACGCTGTGGATGGAGTCCACGATGCTGTGGAGTACTTCGTACAGTACCTACGGATACAGCACACTGGAGTACCGCTGCAGAAGGAAGAAGATGCAAACGATGTGCCTGAATTCCCCTGTGGTGGTCTGGAAGCGGCCGTTTGGGCTTATATATATGTAATATATATATATTATTATATATTATATATACTATATATATACTATACATATATACTATATATCTGTCTGAGACACCCGCGTTGGGAGTGTCGAGGAATGCGATCCGGAACAGGAAATGGATGGAAACGGCTGCCCTACGACTCACGACTCACGACTCACGACTCAGCGACAATCAACACTTGCGCAGGCGCAAATTGCAATAGATGCGATGCCCATTATGGCATGATATCTCACTCTCTTACTCTCAAGATCTTAAGATCATCAATGGGCTTCTCACTCGCTCACTCGCTCACTCGTTCAACCTTACGTCAGACTTGCGCTTTCTATCATGACACACTGTACACTTTGGACTTACCTTACCCGCTTTACCCGTGCTAGAGACACATCCCTCGGTGAACACGCGTTTCAAATGGGAAATCACCTTCTCCTCCTTGGTCTTACTGTCTTGCATACATACATCTACCCCTTCGCGGCAGATTGCGTGGATATGTTGCCACCAGACCTTGCCACTCGAGCCGCGAAGCCGAGAGAAAATATAGACTACATCATCAACTCTCCACCTCACTTCACACCGGACAATCCGAGACATTCGAGCCATTCGAGCCATTTGAGCCATTCGAAGGATGCAAAAGCTGATGCTTGAAAAGTCAATCATTGAAAATGGTCTTCCTGAGTCTATCTATCTGCCAATAAAGGCCCCAATTCCATACTTCATGTACATTCAACGTTAATCACCCCAGACCCACGAAATCCGTGACTATACCTGCTCATGTCTCTCTCTTTCCTTCGTTTATGTCTACTTGTGCTTCATCATGATATACGGAACCTCGACATCCTCTCCACTCTCGTCGTCAGCACAGATCTCGAAGATGACGTTCTTTTGATGCTCCGGGATAGGCTTCTTCGAGATCTGAGCCACCAGCTCGCTCAGCTTCATAGAGTAGCGGTCCTTGAGCTTCGCTGGGGGGAAGAAGCTCGCATAGAGCAGGCTGACACCCGAGCTGAGCATGCTGATGTCCAGCCCCTTTGCCTTGAACATGTCAAGAAGCTCCCGGAGAGTGATATCCTCAACCTCGAACCTGTCCCACAGCTTGTCGATTGTGACCTCTCCGCTCGGACCCTTGTAGGAACCCTTCGCACTTGCGATTGGCTCACTGAATCCGAAGAATGGCAGGGCAAGGTTGACAAAGCCGTTCTTGTACTGCTCGATATCGGTCTTGCCATCGATTATCTTGTAGAGCTCAAAGATAACCAATCCAGTAACCAGGGCGGTCGTTGTTGCAATAGCTGGAATAATCTTGCCGGCAATGAACTTCGTCTTGTGTCTGTCGGCGGGGGCGATCTTGTAGTTCTCCGCACGAAGATTGCTGGCGGCGGTGATGAAATCAATGTGGTGATTGGTGTCATCATCCTTCTCAAACTCCACAGGCTCAAGCTTGAATCCTGCAAAACTGCTTGGTGGCGGAAGAGACTTGGTGATCTCTTGCAATTCGCTGTTGTCATCAAATGAAGACGGGTGGGCAGCAGGCGCATTTGGATCCTATATCAGTCAGAAATCAAACTTCAATCAGTTGCAGAAACAAGTATGACTTACAGGTTCGCTATCGTCCGCCTGAATCTTAACAGTTGAACTAGGAGAGAAGTCGGGGATTATCATATTATCCAGAACCTTCTGGTACGTGCTCTCATCAACGTCCTTGGCATTGATCCCATAATTGAATGCATGGAGGTTAGCTCCAGCGACGACGAAGCGCATGTGCTCTTCGTTATTCGGGTCAAACTTCAATGGATCTGGTGCTCTCTTTGGCCCAGACCAGAATGATGCCCCGCTGGATGAGATTGAATCCTTCGGGAAATTGTAGAGAAGTTGCTGGATAGCATTATTGTACTGCTTCTCGAACTGGAGACGAGCCCAAATGATGCAGTCTTCGAAGCTTAGAGGCTTATCGGTAACCAAAAAGTCCCGGATGGTCTCCAAGGTGGCCTTCTCATTACCACCCTGCTTAAGAGTAGACTCGAGATAATTAGGCTGGTTTAGATAGAGATTGACAGTCTCGGTTGGCTTGACGAAGTATGATTCGAACAATTCGCGGCCCCATGCAATGGTATGCTCAATCTTGTTTGGAAAGCTTCTGAGCGTACACATTGGGAAAGACTGCTCTGGTGGATCTTGCGAGCTTGAGTACGACTCGGTCAAATGTGGCAGTACGACTTGGGTATTTCCCTTGGTACCCAGAGTCCCACTCTCAAGCAGAGGCTTCCGGAAGAAGACACAGCGTCTATCAACATATGTGCGGGCATCAACATTATCAAGCGCGTTCGTAACACCATCCAGAGATTCCCAGAACTCTTCATTGAAGATGTGCTCTGTATCATGCCCAACTCGGTCTCGCATAGTAACAATGTGGCCTTCAAGATCTGGATTCATGGCAACCACTGAAGCGGCAGCACAATCGCTCTTCATCTTGCCAACGTCCTTTGGACGGAACAAGAACTGGCGATTGAGATTGCTCTTTTCGATGGAATCCATATCCGTCACGTTAATCTTCCCCTTTGGTCCTGTGGCCAAACCAATCATGGCCCAGTTCTTTAGCATCTCACACCCAATAGCGCCAGCGCCAACAAGGAACTCGTTGGTATTTGCCAATTTGTCCTGGAAATCCTTACCAAAGACGGCAATTTGGCCATCATATCGCGAGTTCAAAGGCTTGCACAGTTCTTCGGAACGCCGAGTATTGGTTGGCAGAGATTCCAAGGCGTCAAAGTAGAGCCACTGAACGATAGGATGGAATTTTCCAGAGACAGCCTTCAGAATTTCCTGCGCAGCAAGGCCACCAAAGAAAGCGGACATTGGGCTTAGGTCACCTTGAGCTTGATAAGACAGTTCCGTAATAAGCTTCTCATCAATTTCAACGTCCAACTTCTCTTTCTCAACAAAGACCTTTGACGAGCCAATAACAATGGCAGCGTCATCATCATTGTGCGGTCTTGGAAGATGCCCATTTCCTTGGGCAAAAGCATGGAGTGCTTGAAAGCCAAGATGCAACTGTTCAGGACGATCAAACTTGGCGTAGTCAGATATGAGGAATTCGGGGTTCTTCAAAGATTCCGACAGTGGCTTGAAGTCGATGAACTTTGGCATCTTGACTTGAGTGTATATTCCACCCGCCTTATATTGGCCTAAGCCTGAAACATCGCCGATAGAGAAGGTGTATGGACCTTTGACGGTAACCTTACGGGGCTCAGCACTGTTAAGGGCTTCCATTCCTTGAAGTTCTGTAAAGGTAACATAATCGCCATCTTCAAGGCCATGTCTTGTCTCGTCCAGTGCAGAAACAAGACCTTCCTCATCAATGCCGGCGACAATGCCCGAGACTGGGCTTTCACCGCTTGGGTCGATACATGTAAATTCCTTGCCAAAGTCGCAGAAAATCGCACCGAACAGGCCAAATGTGTCGGCAACGACAACGTAGATGCCCTTATCGTGGCAATAGTCGGCAATGGCTATCTGATCTCTGAGGGGAGTATTCGTAAGGACAACTACTTGAAAGCGGTCAAGGACAGCAAGTTCCTCAGTCAAACTGATGAAACAAGTTAGCATGGTCCTGAGTAGACAAACGCATGTGTCGCCTCACCTAGAATCCTCAAGAACCGAGACCGGAGTGTATGCATTGAGCTCCCCTACACGCGGTGCAGTCACTACTGCTCTCTCTTTGCCAACGTCCTCAGGAAGGAGGAAGAACTGGGACGACAGGTCGGCTATGGCGACTGGAGCAGGATCGTAAAGCGTAAGGCTTCTGACACCTGCCAGAGCGATGTTCTTCGCAATCTCGACTCCCAACCCCTTCAAGCCGACAATGAGGACATTCGACGCCGACATGCGCTTCATAGCTTCGTGGCCGAGGACGTAGAGCTGACGACTGTAGAGCGACTCATCGATCTCGGTGTGGCCGACGATGGAATCGTCGACCGACATTCTGGTCCTCATATCTATGTCATCGCGGGACGCCATAGTGTTCTACAAGAGAATTGTCAGCTGGGTGAGGTCCATCGCAGAATATGGCTCTTATGAAGGAAAATCAAAATGAGCCTCTAGTAAGAAAGCTTAATGATTTCAAGATGGCCGTCGACGTACCGCCATGCTCCGTTTGACTGGTCGAGACTCTTCGTCTGTCGAGGCTTTTCGTTTGCCCAGCTTAGCAACACCGTTGGTTCCTGCGAGGGATGGAGTCTTGAAAGTTTGGCGCCGGTGGGCCGAGAGATAGTCAGATATGGAGTTGATTCTGGAAAACAAATGAGGCTTAGGCAACGAAACGCCGTGAACCTTCTCAGAAGATATATGGCTCAGCTGGAGATGGCCTCCGGTTATTGCCTATGCCTATTCCGAGTCGAGGGGGTGCTGTTGGATGTAGATAGAGACCACTGTAACAGTACAGTTGTAGTTAAGTGAAGGTGGACGAAAAGGACGTTACTGGAGAAGGAGAGAGTAGTAAGATAGTTGGATTATTCAGAGGTATGGTATGGTATGGAATGGTAGAGTATGGTGTTGTTGTAGCTGTTGTTGTTAGGTAGCTGTGGTGCACGAAAGGTGCTGGAGCTAACACGGCGTAATGGGGTGGTAGGTAATGATGACAGAGACAGCCAGGGTGTCCCGCACTTGATGCCTTAGGAGGCAGCCTCGTTTGCGCCTGAAGCGCCTGAAGGAAGCTCGCACGATAGACGATAGACGATAAACGATAGACGATAGCTCATGGACGATAAGGATAAGGAAACGCGTGTTGATCTTCGCGATGATGGATTGCCCATCCTTATACGGCGTCTCCATATAAACAGAGCGTGGTTCTACGAGATACATATCAAACGAATGTCCTGTATCCGACGTGCTTCACTTCACGCGTCGATTGATTATAACACAGCAGCAAACTCCCCTGATATGAAAATGCGGTGACGCCAATGTGCCGCTTCCAATTACTCTGGCAGAATCATCTTGCTCTTTGAGGACCTGCTTGGCAAGAAACAGGAGACGGAGTGTGCTGAGCACTGAGCTTCTCTCTCCCAAAAAAACAACCCCGAAAAGAAGCATATTTGGCTGAACATTGGCAGACCATGCTCCACGAGATCATCCTCTCCCTCAGTGGACATCCCTCACCCCTCCTTACGACCAGCACCGCAAACTCCGCCGATGACCTCCTCTCGCCTCCCGAAAAGGCTCTCCTCGCATCTATCGCACATCTGAGTGATCTTCACTGCAAATTACTCTCATACACCGAAAAGATCTCTTCAGAGAGTCGTTCGAGCATCTGCCAGGCTGTTGCAACATCAATCAGGTCTACACATCTCGCACGGTTCCAACAAAAGGTTCTGGACGTGGAAAATGGCATTCTCCGGAAAGACTCAGCCAGTGTGGGGGCGTATAACATTGTCCCTCTCACGGCTGTTGTTGGGCAGTTCTCGGAATGGACACGAAGAATGGAATGGTTGTGGGAGGTTACCCAATTCATGATGCGAGACGGATGCACTGGTTCCCGTATAATCAACAAGTTATCCCTTGAAGTGCAGACCGGATACTCAGACATAGAAGATGCGGCTCTGAGCCTTGCGCGTATTGCCGAGAGTGCCTGGCTGAAGCAGGCGTCTTGCTGGATTCTCTATGGCCGATTGCCCTCCTTCGGCCAAAACGACTTCTTCGTTCATCGCGCAGAAAATGGGGAGGACGAGATAAAGCAGGAATTGCTGCCTCATTTCGCAAGCAAGTCAACTGCTGGCTCAATTCTCTTCATTGGGCGATCCCTCAATCAGATTCGCATGAACAATGCAAAATCCACCAGCGGCATCAACGCACTTCTGCCGAAACATTTACGACTATTGTCGTCCATTCAATTTCCGATAACATCCTCCAATCTCTCTGCTATAATCACATCAATACGAAAGAGTCTTTCACAAAGTGCCCTACAGGAGTTACTGCCTCTTAACAGAATCCAAGAGATCCTAACATTACTCCACGAATTCTTCCTGTTGGGCAGAGGCGAATTCGCGATTGCTTTAATAAATGAAGCAGATGAAAAAATCAGGACCAGGTGGCGTCGGTCGGATAACCTGGCTTATGAGAAAAGAGATAGATTGAACGACGTCGTTGTCAAAGATGGAGAGGTCGCGGCCGTGCTGGCACGTACTTGGGCCTCAATATCTGCTTTGCATGGCATGAACGACGAAGATGAGGAAGAGTTGGAGATGGCGCGAGATTTAATCGATCTTCGCATTCTAAAGTCTCCTAAAGAAGACCGAGACGCTCTAACGTCGCCCATTCTAATTCAGTTCAACACCCTTCTCCTATCAGTTCCGACAACTTTATCGTTGAAAATCCCATCACCTCTAGACCTCTTCCTCACTTCAAAAGAAGTAGATATCTATTCCTCCATCAACGCCTACCTCCTTTCAATCCGCCGAGCCCACCTCCGCCTCTCCGACCTGTGGAAAATCACATCCCTCCGCAGAGACCATCCCTCGCCGCCTCCACCGCCTTTCGGCAGCACCCCCACCGGCCGCAAAACAACAGAAAAGCTGCGCAAGCGCGCAAAAGCACGCAGCAAACAGATGCGCAATGTCTGGGCCACGAGCAGCGCTGCTCTATACCTCCTCGGCGAGCTCGAAACCTACTTCCAGGGCGAAGTCGTGAAGGGGACATGGGAGAGTTTCCAAGAATGGCTGACGGGCTCCACGCCGCCATCGCGTCCAACAACGTCATCTTCATCCGCAGCCGATGACATATGGCTAGCTGCCGGAGAAGAAGCTCCAATGGCGGACAACGAGCATTCTCACGACCCACAAACCCTCTCTACCGCGCACCAGCGCTATCTCCTCTCGCTCACGCACCAACTCCTCATCACCTCCCCCTCATTCACCAGCCCTCTCTTCACCCTCCTGCAACAGATCGACCACCTCGTCTCCCTGGTGCACCGCATCCACTCCGTCTGGTCGTCTCTGGATCTCGAGACCGACGAGGGCGTCGTCGACGCCTTCTCCGACTTTCGCAAGGAGGAAAAGGACGTCGTGGCCCAGCTCACGGTCGCAGCACAGGACGTCAGGGCCGCGATCAGCGGCCTCGTCGTCAATCTCCGGGATATCGATCATGATGCTGAGGGACGGGAAGAGGGCTTGGAGCTGCTCGATGCGGAGATTGAGGATGTGGACTTGGATGGGGAGGAGGCTTACCGGCCGAAGAAGGTGGGGAGGGTGGATAGGCTGTTGATGAAGCTGGATTTTGGGCGGTGGCTTGCTCCGCTGGGCAGTGCTGGCGTGGAAATCGATGGGTCGATGTCGCCAGAACCGAGGTACGATTTATGATAGTGGCGTCAGAAAGCAAACATGCAAGGTGTATATTTATATTTATAACGAGTTAATAATGTTCAACCAGCTTCATCGCCGGCTCTATCGATGCGCTTTTTTGGTATCTCCATTTTCTCCTTGCTCTGGGTCGTTGCGTTCCCGATGCGATTCTTGCGGAGAACTCTGCGTATTCCTCGCCGAAGCACTCCCTCCATCCTCGCTCTCAAAATCCCCATACTGCTCCCACCAATAGTGCTCTACGGGTTGCTGTATGCTCTTCAATCTTCTCATCCTATTCCCCTGCTCCTCCTTCTCCCTCCGCCTCTCCGCCCTCCTCCTCTCCGCATTCATCGCCTCTTGCATCGTCATCGGCCCCTCCCCATCCGCCCACCTCAACCCTGCCCCCCTCCTCCTCCTCTCCCTAATCCTCACACACGCAAAACTCCCCAGGAACGTCCCATCACTCCCCGGAATATGCTTCCACGGCTTCTCCACGAAGATGAAGACGAGGCAGTCCACCGCCGCCTGGCTCGACATGCTGACCACCGTCAGTGCGTCCAGCACGTATGACGGGTGTCGGTAGTACCCCGACTGGTACCTGGCGATGTGCGCCACGAATGGGATCAACCACATCAGGATGTAGACGAGCGGGTAGATGAAAAGGTACCGCAGCTGGCGGTGCATGAGTTCCCGCTGCGCGTACGTCTGCGCTTCTTGGAAGCTGCGCCGCGACTCGCCGAGGGTGGTGACGCGGCTTACATAGTCGGGAACTGGAGCGTCCTCTTCGGATTCCACATTGTTTTCGTCGCCGCACGTATCATCAGGACTGGTGGTATGGAGGCTGCGGACGCGTCTGGATGCATTTGGTTCCTCCTTCGTGGCTTCGGATGTGGATTCGGATGTGGCAGGTTGCGATCCCAGAGTCGATTCCGAGTGAGGAGGCTTGTAAGAGTCGCCAGTTGAAGGAGTAGGTCCCATGAAGAAAGAGGCGGTGGAGACGCTGCTGCCGCTGCGTGGGCTTTTCTTCTTGCCTGTCACGATCGATACTTCGTCAGGGGTGAAATCCAATGCGCCGGAGGGAGTTCGAGAATGATGATTGAACTGAGAATGTCGAGGGCTAGTTGGGGAAGTTTCGCTGCCGACGCCATTACTCCTGCGCCTATTATGTCCATTCGAAGCTATGGTATGACCATGATTTTGGCTCCCATTTGGCTCATCTGCATATGTAATATGCTGTTCGGGCTTCCTGGTTGACAGTTCGATTTCATGCTTTTCTCTTCTCTTCTTTCTCATTGGAACCCGAGAAAACCAGTTTTTTTTGCTCCTATCGAAATGTGGAGTAAGGGAATGCGTACGCGTACGCGTACGCGTGCCTTGAAGTTCTGTCTTATAACGCCGAAACTTCATTTCAACGTAGAAATATATCCCAGGATACACGGCAAGAATGACGAGAGTGATGATATATCGCGGAAGCCAGGTGAGCAAGCCGTAGAAGAACAATGGTCTGCTTGGCAGGTAGCACACACTCCCTTGCGCAGTATAGGCGTAATATGGATTTGTGAAAGCCAAAGATGATATCAATATTGGGAACAAGACCAAGAAAGCAAAGGCCCAGTAGCGATAAGGATATAGACCGCCTTGGTCCGATGATGGAGAGGGCTTGAATACACCTAGCGCCGAATGCAGCGCTATTAGAAGAATGGCGACATCTATAACTGTTAGCAAGCACGGAAGATTGTAGGAAGATTCTGCATACCTGCTGCCTCCATTCCTAACGAGAGGAAGTACCCAGACACCTGACAGAATGCCGAGTCACTTGTGATCAATCCTCCTACACCATATTGAACGACAGGGAACAACAGGAACCAGAAGGCTTTGAACATATTGGTTATAACGAGTGTCATAATCAAGCTGTTTAGGACTTAGCAATTGATGACAAGCCGATGCTTTGGCTGCAACTTACTCGTGGCGGAACCTCCTTCTCATTCTGATGAACCAATACAGCGATATCACCGATGTTATGATGCTTATACCAGAAAATACGATTGCGAGGATGCAAGACGTATTGATATCATGAGGGCCATACTTGGGCACATCATCCAAACCACTCGTTGGAATTGGCGGAGGATATCCAGTTGATGTGCCAGGGAGCTCAAGAAGATGCCATATAGGTGATGCCGCACGGAGGAAGACGTAATCACTGGCCACGCTGGTATAGGTTGGCGTAGCCATGCTAATGTGCTCGGCAAGAAGAATTCTCTTGGGGCCTTTGCTCAGGATATATCCTCAGATTATATTTCTCCGACTTTGCCGCCGCTACGTTGTCGCCGGAGAATTCCTGTGTTTCGACTTGGATCATTTCGAAGGCATGTTATATTGAAGAACAAGTGAATCTGACGTAGACAACTCTCGCATTCCAGTCCTTTTTTCAAGGTCAGCTGAAGTTTTTTCCCAATGCACAGAAAATATACTCTTATTTGGTCATCGTGAACATGATGAGAGACACGAACCTAGCTTTTCCGAGCTGTCTGGAGCTTGGGGGATTTGCAGCCTTGAGTCTGTGTGAATAGCACCTCACATCACAATTCGAAAAGAAAGTAAAAAGCACGAAGAATCCCCCCCTAATGATGCGCTCGATGCAGTCGATGCTGCGTTGCTGTTGTTGCTGTTGTTGCTGTCAACTTGCTGAAAACTTTTCAGCAATCATTATCAATTGAATTTCAGGGTCCCCTACGTCATCGACATGCGGGGTGGATGACCGCGGCAAAAGTCACACTTCCAGTACCAAAATTTGACAAGTTCATGGTCGGTCGCGATGATAGATTTCTTTTCTCAGTATTGATTTGTATTATCTCGGCCTGATCTAACAGTGTGTGTGTAGTAAGTCGAAGGGTTGCCGTTTAAAGTTTTGTTGCTTTGCCAATCCTTTCCTGAGAGCCGAGCTAAGAAACTCTAAATAGGAGATGAATTGCTTGAATCAAGTTCTTAGATCTCTCATGAACGTGGGAATTGTCTCGTGGGCTGAGCGCGGACTGAGCAAGGACTGAGTGAGGTCTTCTCACGACCAGCTTCAAGCAATTGCTTTTCTCAAAAGCGGTGCGACCTGCTTTCTACTATTCTCCACCCTCTTCTGGACCCAACAACGTCTCCAGTACTTTCCATCATCTGTCTTATCCAACCTCCCAGAGTCCCACGATTTCAGCCCAAGTGCCTCGCTCGACTCCTTTTCAAACTTCCCAGCTGCCGCGATGCCGGCTTCATCGAGGGCCAAGACTAGCAGCTCACGGCAAAATTCCCCGTCCTGAGCGAATGCCGTCATGACTGCACAGATGGACAGTTTCCGAGTCTCATCTTCAGCAAATGATTGCAGTTCCTTCAAGAACGCCTCTTCGTCCCCGGCTTTCTCAACGAGAAAGTCCATACCCCTCACAATGCTCGATATCCCCAGTTTGATGCCGGCGCCTTCAGTCCACTGCTTGTAATCCTTGCGGAGCATCTCGTTCAAGCTCAGGCCGTCGATTGATTCCTTCGCTTTGCTGATTTTACAAAAGGACTCGTCTCTATCATAATGCCCTGACGATGAGGGCTCGAGAATTTTCTCTAGGAATTCTGCAGCATTCAGGTCATGCTTGGTAACTTTATGCTCGTCCTTCAGATTCGTCGTATCAATCAAGACAGGTGCCAGCGCCACTGCTGCCCATTCACTGTCATATTTCTTGGCGTCTGAACTGTCATGTTCCAGTGCTCTCCATACGTCCTTGCAGCCTTCAACAATGAGACTTGCACAACTCCCACTCTTCTCGATTACTCTTGGCTCGGAGCCACAGTCCTGGGGGACCTTTCCCTCCTCAACATGATGATCAATGCAGCCCACCACTCTCTCGCTATAGAGCTGACCAAGATCGCCTTGGAGAGAGTTGTGGTCGACCAGAAGCCACCTTGTCCTCTCTGGGGATAGCAAGGACTTTCTCGAGGAAGGATTTGGGAGGTCAGAGAGCGTGATGAGATCACTGCCATTGATTCCTGCACGGAAAAAGATCGGGTTGAGTTCGGGGCGTAAGGCAATATCTTCAGCTGGTATGTTTGCTATCGGCACATGTACTGTAGGCGGAATAGAGGTATATGTGCGAAGATAGGCATAGGCAATGGCGCTGCATATGGAGTCAACATCTAGGGCACTGTCAGCTCCAGATCACGTGATCATAAATTCTCAAAACTCGACGAGGCGAAGCTTGATGGGAAGAAGGAAGGTTTACCAGCAGATTCATTTCCGATGACAAATGTGACGGGCTTCGCATGCTGAACAGCGTTGTTGAGAGAGGTCTTTGCGGTGCGGAGAAAGGAACTTAAGGACACTCTTGGCAGTGCCATCTTCGATTGAAATCTGGAGATTTCTCGCTCACTGTCATTGAGTTCCATGAGAACTTCGTCGACCTGGATATTACCTATTTATACCGTCACACCGTGCGAATAGGGACAACGCGTACCTACGTGGATTGGAGATACATACAGCGACACAGGACGACGACAAATCATGGGCCTTCAGCGACATCCTCCTGTTCTCGCCTAACCAACTCTAAATTAACTTCAAATGTAACAATGAAATACTCCGATACCGTACATCGACGGATTTGGAGCAAGGTTAAGCAAGATTATGTAGAAGGAATTCTTTATTCATAATTACCCATTCTAGAACATTGCCATGGCCGAGTCCTTTCATATCCATGGCGCGATAGAATTCCGTACCTCTCAAAGCCCTAAATGGAGCTGTGACAGATTTCCACGGAATCATATCACATCTACATCGCAGACCTACAACCTCTTCAAAGAGCATCGAAGCATAAATTAAGCCACGCTTCCCAACTTCCCTCTACTCCTCTTCTCATCATCCATCATCCATCATCCATCACCCATCTACATATCCATCCCCCAACTCACCATGTCCACCAACCCACCCTGCCGCATCTGCACACGAATGCAAATCCGCAAGCCTCTTTGGACCCAGTCTGGGCCCTCCTTCCTCTGTCTCCTCTGCTCGCATCCCTTCTGCAGCCGGCACTGCTCTCTCCTCCCCAATCTCGCCGCCGACGTATGTGAAATCAACCACGAGACGTACTACAAGAGAAAGTGGAACAAGTATCCGGGGAAAGTCTTCACGAGCCTGGAACATCGGAGGATGGTGTTGGGGGAGCATGCAGTCGTTGATGAGAGGACGAGGATGGATGATGAGTTTTGGATAGATCTGCTCAAGTAGGAAGTCGATAGATGAGAACGAAAAGCTGAAATCGCGCGGAGATGGGTATGCGAGCTCGTGGACGGAAATCGTGACTGGGAGTCATTGTACATCTATATTCCTGCTCACATGCTGTAAATAATGCCTAGCAACTCCAGTTCCGAGCCACAAGTTCGATGTGCCACCGTGCCATTCCCAACCACCATGTCAAGCAAATACATGATCATTTAGCACCGCTCAAATACCCTGTATAGTCCCTTCAGATTCGCAACCTCCAACACGGCTCCCTTCATCAATGCCTTCGTAGCAATCAGCCTCCCAGCAAACGCCGGAAACAGTTTCTCCTCCACGGCCTTTCTCACACTGGCCCTCCGTAGCTTAATCTCCTCATCCACGTCCTCTTCGGCGGCTTCTCCTTGGCTTGGTGGCAGTTGCTCCGGGGCATAGAAATCCGCCAGCTCGCGCAGGAATGTGTCGAAGCAACCCTTTTCGCTCGTCCAGTTGACATGCGGTCCCAGACGTAGTAAGAAACGTGGAAGCTTTGCGAGACTCGGTGTATATCCTTTCATCAACAGGGGGATAGTGAGGAGATCGCCTTCAGGAGAGATATCCATGGTGAAATACTCCAGTAACATCTCTCTCCTACCAATTAACTGTGCGCTGACCAGATCCACCACTTCCTCGACGTTAAAATCATCCTCCTCGCTCGCAGCTGGTGACATCGCTTTCTCATGCTCCGCAGCAATTTTAAGGAGGTCCTGAAGTTTGGGTGCGGGATCAAAACGAATAGCGCCAAAATTCCCGAAGTCGGTGAGCCCGACTTGATAGAAATACTCTGCGCTCACCATGCCATAGTCGACGAGAAAGAGCTTAACGCCGGACTGTATGGCGGCGAGGCGTCGCCGTTCGTCGACGATACCAACAAAGGTGTGGCTGGCAAACATCTCCGTAAGTCCATTGTGCATCTCATCACGAACGATAGCACGCAGTTCTTTGACCGTTATGAGACGACATGTTACCGGTTCTCTATCTGAATGCTCATAGCTCATCTCATCGCCCGCAGCTTGCATTGCACCAGATGATACTGCCTGTTTCGCTCCTCCTGTACTCGACTGGAGCATTGTTGTGATTTTCCTAAGCTTAGCATCGGTTCGCACCAGATTATGCTCATAGGGCCGCTGCGTTGGTCTTTGTGATGGAGTGCTTGGAATTGGCGAGCGATTTGAAGTATCGGCACTGGGGGTAGCGACAGGTACTCTTGCTCCTGGTAGAAGGCTTTGAGTCATGAAGGTCCGACTGGTATCAACATTTGCAAGTTTGACACGGATGTCCTTGCAGATCTGCTCAATAATTTCATCTTCATTGAGGAAGTTAACCTCCCTCTTTGTGGGATGTACATTGACATCAACTCGTTGAGGGTCAATCTCGAGGCTGAGATATGTGAACGGATGTCCTCCTTTTGGCAAAAAAGTAGAGTATGTCTGCTCAATAGCCTTGCGTATATTTGATGATTCCACGCATCGATGGTTAATAAAGAGGAGGATGGTGGTCTTCTTGACATGGTAATTGGCGTTCGTCGTCCACCCACTTGCCTTGAAGCCAAAGCGGCTATCTGAAGAGCTGAGCTCAATCAATTCGTTTGCAACGGCACTACCGTAAATTTGACGTATTCTGTCCGCTGTTGAGGCAGCTTGGGTGATGGACATTGAAGTGCTTGATTCGCCATGTTTTTTGCAGCTGAAAGCGACTCCTTGACAGTGGACGGCATATCTACCGACCATATCAAGGATCTTGTTGTACTCCTCAGATGCAGATCTGAAAGCCTTCCTTCGGGTTGGAATGTTGTAAAAGAGGTCTTCTACCGTAATCTGAGTTCCTTGACGCCCAGCCACAGGTTTCGGGTCTGGAGACTGTCCAGGCTTGGCCGGCGCCAATTTGCAATTTGCGTAGCATGCTCGATATGCGCAGTTCGAGTCCTTGGTCCTTGTCGTCACTGTCAAGTGAGCTATGTAGCTGATACTAGCAAGAGCTTCTCCCCGAAAGCCATAAGTACCAATGGAAGTCAAGTCTTCGAAAGATTTCAGCTTCGAAGTCGTGAATCTCTCACACAATATTGGCAGATCCTCTTTCTGACACATATTAGTCTGTTTCTTTTGACAGGCCTACTGCAGCTGCATACATTGATTCCATGGCCATTGTCAGTGATCTGTAGCAGCTTCAAGCCTCCCTCCTTGATCACGACCTCAAGAGATGTTGATCCTGCGTCAACAGAGTTTTCCATCAATTCTTTCAAGGCATGAACAGGAGCCACGATAATTTCTCCTGCTGCAATTTTATTGACAACATCTGGGTGGAGTGCCTTCGCACGGTCAGTAGGGAACGCTTTTAATAGCCATGCCGGCGTGTTGGCCATGCCGGCGTGTTGACTATACCTTAATCCTGCGTGGTGCAGTAACATCTAATGGGACGTCATCTGCCTTCCTCTTGGTGCCGGCAAGAACGGTTATTTCGGTGTCGAATTCCATGCCATCCATGATGGTTAAATCGTGAACAGATATTGATTTATTGCTGGAGATAATCGTCTGCAGAAGAATGTGCTGTTGTGCACGTTTCTCGAAGAGTGAGATGCAACGCACTCAGAGGCCCCAGCCCTCTCGACTAGCATCTAAGCTCTCTCAATCAAGTCTCTTTCAGCAGGTCAAATGGGAGTTACAGAAATGTAAATATTAAATATCCCACCTCCTCGCGTCTAATTCAGGGCTTCTGTTGCGCTTGCGCTTGCGCATAATTCTGGCTGGGTCGGCCAAGACGCCAGAATTTAACTCGCGTCAGTCCCGCCGCTAATGCTGCCGGGGGAGGAATGGGAGTGGGCATCCCTCAGCCTTGCCTCCCGTTGCCATTCTGGAGGTTTGAATAAACTTCAACTCCTATATTTCCATACAACTGTACATCTTTCATTTTTACAGCTCTATCATCGCCACTCTGCTTCTTCCTCACTCGGCGGCCTCAACCACAATCAATATTTAAGAACTGACGTCCTCAAATTGAAGGATTCGGACATCTTGGAGCCAGAAGGAAGCTCAACACTCTGAACTCACCCTGCGCTACGCATCGGCGCATGATCCTGCGAGCAAATACTGCTCGAAAGAGCGCGACATGATACACTGTAATGGCTCTCCATACACGATTGTATAGTGGCGATGAAGAGCTCGGCAAGCGCGACGATGACCACAAGCTGCGGGCGAAGCCTCGGACAGCATGGCACTACCGACGATTGCTACTGCGAAGGAATATAAAGAAGATCGGCCTAGCTCTGCTGGTGCTGATTGCGATGTACTATTTCTTCAAGAATATGCCTACGGGCCTGGAACGGCCCTCCAACAGACCACACTACGATCATTCTCAGACCCAGGGAAGGGTATCGCGACCACGACCAACAGCTTCTGCCGCCGAGAGACCACAAGGAGACAGTTCCTCGAATATTGTTGACCACGAACATAGGAGTGAGGAACACTGGTTCAATGGGCCGATCAAGTTCTATGAGCTTGCGGCCTCACTACATGCGATTATGAAAACGGGAGGAGCTATCAATGCCAACCGCAATGTTCTTTTTGCAGCCTCCAGCCTCAAGAGTGCATCTATTTTGCTTCCAATGGCATGCGAAATGGCAAAATGGAAGAGAAATGATGTCCATTTTACCTTTATGGGTCGACATAATATATCCATGGATGCTCTGAAAGAGGTGAACGGCCTCGATAAGTCCTGCGATATATGGCTACATGGTAAATCCTTCTAAGTCTTCAGTGTAGTAAGTACATTACTAACATCTTGTCCATAGACGCCAGGCCTGACTTTGGTTTGGAGAGTTCCGATTTCCGCATGGAGATTAGCTGTGCGGCGGCTTTGGGGCACATCACTAACTATATGCATCCACAGGCCGTTATCGTGGATAATTCTGGCTTGGAGGAGAAATATTTCTTGAAAGCAATGACGGAGCGATCTGCAGTCCTGGAACGAACCCTCATCGAGCTGCCACCCAAGGCTGAGCAGACTCTCTCGTGGTTTACAAGGCTGGACAGCTCGTCCCTGAATGGTAATCCACTCATTGCCCGCATTGCAGTTCAGAAATGCTAACATGTTCCAGCTTTTAACAAAATAAGTATTGATATCTTGATACATGCCCAACCTTCGGCATCAGGATCTTTAATAAGGCTTCTGAGATCACTTAGCAAAGCCGACTATTTCAGTTCGAGTCCTCCTCGACTGACCATCGAACTACCATATAAAGTCGATGAGGTAATTTCCAGCTATCTCGCAGAGTCTTTCAGTTGGCCACCCTCGGAAATTCCAATTCAAGGAAATGCTCGTCAACTTACCTTACACCGTCGAATTCCACGCCATGGCTTCACTCCTGAGGAGAGCTCGATCCGATTCCTCGAATCGTTCTGGCCAGCCAACGAATTTACCTCACACGTCTTGATCCTCTCGCCACAGGCGGAACTCTCACCATTGTACTACCACTACCTTAAATACACCATTCTAGAATATAAATACTCAGCAGCCGCTGCGAAATCCCTCCCATTGCAGGAAGACCTCCTTGGCATCAGCCTCGACCTCCCCCCCACCTACCTCAACGACACCACCTTCTTCATCCCTCCCACCGAGAACCCCTCAACCGGCAGCGCCTCCTTCCTCTGGGCCTCCCCCAACAGCAATGCCGCCCTCTACTTCGGCTCCAAATGGTCCGAACTGCACACCCTCACCACGCACTTCCTCTCCTCCCCCGCCCATCCCGCAAAACGCATCAGCACTACCCACCCCTCCTGGCTCGAGCACATCCTCACCCTCTCCCTCACGCGCGGCTACACCATGCTCTACCCACGCCTCAGCGCCGACTTCGCCCTGGCCACCATCCACAACGAGCTCTACCACCCACCCGAGGAGTACAGCAAATCGCACTCCACCACCGCGAATCGCGCCATCGACGACGACTTCACCGCAGATCCCGCGCACCACCTCAGTCTCCACCACGCCGAGCTGCCGCTCGCGCGCACGTCGCTGCTGAACCTCCTGCCCGCCGACCAGCTGCTGCCGGACCTGAGCAGTCTCCCGCTGCTGAGCTGGGAGGGAAGGGGCGTCGACAGGAAGGAGCTGGTGCGGCAGGCCGAGGCGTTTAGCGTCTCGTTTAGGACGGAGGTCGGCGGATGTAGGGACAAGGTGCCGCCCGAGGTGAAGTGGTTGGATGTCGGGGTTGAGAATCTGTTTTGTGATGATGGCGAGGAGGCTGTGGAGGCGGGCGAGGATGCCGCGCCGGCGAGTACGAGCGCCGTTGCGCGGGAGAGTATTGCGCCGTCGTCGGCTAAGAATGGAGTGTCTGCTGGGACGGAGGGAAGCTGACGAGCTACTGATGCTGTACGATTTGCGGATCTTTGCTTAGCAGGGCGTTTAAGGTCATAGGCTTCCCTGGATGGAAAGCCAGAGTATGTACATGTACATTCTGCGCGCGAAACAGCTACATCCTATATAGAATCCAACATATAATTGTCCACATGCGTCTCACCTCCTACGTCACTGGGCGGTACTGTCCAATAATGGCTAATTATCATCTATCATTTTTGCAGAAAGACGCAGTCCCTCCCCATCGATCGCCAGGCAATGTCTAGGACTAAAATGTATTGTTACAGTGTATCATATCCGCCCCTCACGCCTCATCCCATCGCACCGCCCATCCCCTCCCACTCAGCTCTTCGTATCGTCCCACTCCGGATTCTGCGCAAGTCAGCCGCTATGCTCCTCAACCACCTCGGGAATCGGGAATTGCCTAACTTACCTTTCTTAGAATAACCAGGCCCTCGAGCGTGCTCGACAAATTGATATACTGCTCATCCTCCAACTCCGCCCTCTCGCCATACGCCAACAGCACCGGCGTGCTCTGCGTCTGCCATCCCGTGATCGTCTTCGGACGGCCCGCCTGGCCGACGACATCCACCGCCTGGCCAACGCGGACATTCACAGTCAGGGGCTTCAGGTTCTCGTCGAGCGTGACGAGGAAGCGCGGGTGCATGGAGGTGACGAGGAAGTAGAGGAGGTAGTGCGAGTCCTTGGTGACGAACTGCTTCGCGTCGATCATGGCGACGAGAACGGCGAGGAGGCCCGCCGTCGAGACGCGAGACAGGATCTGGCGGTCGGTGTGGAAGGGGTTGACGGAGAGCGTGCCCTTGCCCATGTGCAGCAGACCCTGGGCGATGCGCACCATGAACAGGGACTCGGGGTCGCGGTAGTAGTAGCTCGCGAGTTGGCGCAGGAGCTGGGCCAGTCTTGCGTTGTTGGTTCCCGCGCCGACGAGACCCATGGAGAAGATGGCGTTGATGGCGACATCGTTGTCATTGTCGTGGCTGTATCTGGAGAGCGTGTCGTAAATCTTCATCTGCGGGTTGCTGGGGCTGATCAGTCCCATGGCCAGCGGGACAGCCTTCCGGATGTTGGCCTCGCCGTAGTGCATCAAGTGTCCGAACTGGCGAAGAACCATCTCTTGCCCGACATCCTCACCCATTGCAACTAGTGCGAGACCGATAACTGCGTAGGCCTGCAACAGCTCGTCGCCCTTCTTGTCGTCGCCGTCCTCGATGTGGTCGTTGCAGATGTGGAGAAGCTCCTGCAATTTTAGCACGGTACCAGTGCCAGCCCATGCACAGATCTCGGCCAGAACAGATGTTGGCTTGGCCATGGGGTGATCGATTGCCTTCAATGTCTCGAGGACAACCTCGGCCTCCTCCTGGCGACCAAAGAAGAGCAGACCAAGGCCGAGAGCCATGAATCGAGTCCACTTGTCCTTAAGCTGGTGCTTGCGATCATCGTCGAGCATTGTCTGCACGATAGCCTCGCTAACATCACTGTTGGAAGAGCCAACGAAAATGATACCGAGAGAAAGCGCAGCCATGGCCGAAGTCTGCATATCCAAAGAAGTGTCCTCGACGAGAGGTAAGAGGAGAGCCAGAAGCTCGTCCTTGTTTGATCCAGCATAAGCCAAGCCCAGACCCATAATCGCAGAGACTCTGATCAGAGGCTCCTTATGATTAAGCTTATCTGAGTCACCCAGAAGGGCAAGTGCAGGGTCGGAATCCAAGCGGACGCCAGTATTAACAATACCCGTGGCCAACAGAGCACCAGCTTGGATCTCTACCTCTTCGGCATATGTGTAGCGATCAATCTTGCCCAGCCCATCCTCCACGTCCCACAAGAGCAGCGTGCCCATGGACGCAACTGTGGACAATTGACCCTCCTTCTTAGTCTTCCAAACCCAGCTAGATTGCTGCTCATCCACCAGCATCATCTTATCGTTACCGAAACCGGCGTTGACGAAAGCGTTGACGAAGGAAGCGGCCAAGTTGTGTGCCGCCGATGTTGTGTTTGTCGTTCCAGCTACCCTCGTGCTCTCGAGATGGCTCTTGTAGATATCCTCTATGGATTTCGGATCGAGAATGTTAAGCTCCTTGCCCAAAGCCTTGAAGTGCTCTGGCATTTTGATGTTGTTCAGGCAATCGGCAATCTCCTGCTCCTCCTCGGTGTCCGTTGGCACGTCCAACCAAATCTGCTGTCGGGCGATTAAGAAAGCCATCTGCTTCTTCAAGGCAGCGTCCGTCGTTGAGTTGAAATCGGACTGGATGAGGTCGACATCGTTCAGCCTAATAGCCAGCACGATGGCATTCGTGAGTTGCTTGTAGTGCTTGTAGATGTCGTGCGCAGTGCGGAGGAACTGTTGGTCTTCGGGGTACGTCAACAAGTTCACCATGCTGACCATGTACAGGCAAGCTCTGGGGTATGTATTCTCGTCCAGGAACTTCGGGAGATCCTCGATAATCTCAAGCTCGCTCATCAGGTCCACAGCGTCGGCCTCGGCGTTGCTCTTGAGGAAGAGAGGCACGAGGACCAGGGCCAGGTCGATCAGATCTTGGTATGGCTCCTCGTTCGTTAACCTCTTCGGGTAGACCTCGCCGATCTCCAGCGCCAGATGTCTTGTGTATTCGTGGCCCCACGACCCGATATCTTCTGTTGGCGCCAAGAGCCTGTACTTGAGTGTGTCCTGCCTATCCTCGTCCGAGAACGTCATCCCAATCACGGAGAGCACGTCAGCGAGCGATGTCTTGTTGTCGCCCTCCTCCCACTGCTCGTATAGCTTGATCATCGGCTCGTAATGTGGTCTGAGGAACTTGAGAGGCTTGGGCACCGCTGTCATCGAAGATGTCGAAGTCTTGATCAAGTCCTTGATAGCTTCTAATGACGGCTTATATAGAGATATATCTGGCTCCTACACAGCTGTCAGCACGTATGATACCTCCATTCCACAACCTCAACATACCGTCAAGCGCTCTACAAGCATATCTAATTCGTTCTTCAGCTGTTGATCCTCGTCACTGAGCTCCTCCGCTAGAAGACCGCAGTTAGCAATCAGCAAACAACAGCGACGACAGCCCCATCCTACCTCCAACCGCTGCCTCCACCTCCTTTACTGGCTTTCCATCCTTATCCTTCTTGACCTCCTTTGGCTTTCCAGCCTCACCCTCGACAGCCTTTCCCTTGCCTTTGTCGGCCGACGTGGGCGCCTCAGCATCTTTCGCCATCGTGGAAGCTCAGGGAAGGTAAGGTGTGATTCGAGAGTAGAGAGATCGAGGTGAACGTGACTTTTAGCAAATATTAGAGGTCTCAACTCGGTAAGTATACGAAAGACACGGCGAAGAGAGGGTAGATGTTAGGTATGCGTTGGATGTTCGATGTGGTTCGTATGGTATTGGATGGTATGGAGTTTCTAAGCTTCCGCGTGTAAATACCCGCCTAGAGCTCTCCCTCAACTCACCCACCCATCGTGAATCGTGAGAGGACCACAGATCCTTAGGTAAGCGAGTCCGTGCGCTACGCTCGACAGGGGTCGCCTATCGTGACCGCCGCGGCAGAAAAAGTTATGAGACTTCGATAACCACAGCGTCTGTGAGGACGCAAGAAGCTGGCCTTGTACATCCGCACGACAGCACACAGCACACGACAAAGATGAAGTTGGATACGAAATATATGAGGTATCTGACCTCTGAGGACTGGAAGGTTCTCACAGCTGTACGTATCACCACACCGAGCTCCAACCCCCCGTCGATAACCCCCGCCCACACACACACACACACACACACACACACACTGACCCAAACCAAACAGGTCGAGACGGCCTCGAAAAACCACGAGGTCGTGCCCACGAAGCTGATCGCGCAGCTCTCCGGCCTCGGCGGCAGCACGAACCGCTCCATCTCCGCCCTCGCCAAGAACAACCTGATCGCGCGCCTCAAGAACGCCAAGTACGACGGCTACCGGCTCACGTACGGCGGCCTCGACTACCTGGCGCTGCACACGCACCGGGCCAAGTCCGCCGTCTACAGCGTCGGCAACCAGATCGGCGTCGGCAAGGAGTCGGACATCTTCGTCGTCGCGGCCCCCTCGGGCCGCCAGCTCGTCCTCAAGATCCACCGCCTCGGCCGCATCTCCTTCCGCACCGTCAAGGCGAACCGCGACTACCTGCGCAACCGCGCCGGCGGGTCGTGGATGTACATGTCGCGGCTGGCGGCGCTGAAGGAGTTCGCGTTCATGACGGCGCTGCGCGCGCACGGCTTCCCCGTGCCGGAGCCCGTCGCGCAGAGCAGACACACCATCGTCATGTCGCTCGTCGACGCGTTCCCCATGCGCCAGATCGCCGCCGTGCCCGACCCGGCCGCCCTCTACGCCGACCTCGTCGCCATGATCCTGCGCCTCGCGCAGTACGGCCTCATCCACGGCGACTTCAACGAGTTCAACATCCTCGTCGAGGAGAGGCCCGATCCGGAGGCCACGGGCGGCGTCGCGCTCACCCCCATCCTCATCGACTTCCCCCAGATGGTGTCGGTGGATCATGCGAACGCCGAGTACTACTTCGACCGAGACGTCAATTGTATCAAGCGCTTCTTCCAGCGCCGCTTCCACTTCACGCCCACCGAGCCCGGCCCGTTCTTCGCCGACGCGAGGAAGCTCATCGGTACGGATGGCGCTGTGAGGTTGGATGTTAGTGTCGAGGCGAGCGGCTTCTCGAGGAAGCAGGCCAAGGAGCTCGAGGCGTACATGAAGTCCGTCGGGGTGGACGGAGATGGAGATCCAGAGGCTCCGAGGGGCGATGATGTGGATGAGGAGGCAGAGGATGACGATGAGAATGATGAAGAGGAAGGCCATGGTGAAGACGAAGAGGCAGATGTCGAGGATTCAGCATCGAAGAAGGCCCTAAGGGATGACATTGAATATACTACAGACCGCTTGGGTAATACGGTGGAGGTCTTGAAGGGTCTGAGCGTCGATGATAAGACATGAGGCAATCCCAGCGAATGCAGACATAAGATGATTAACGGCGCAAATATCACAGCGTCGATCGTCCGCGAAGGCCTTATCCCTTCGCGTCAAGAGGAGTCGGGGCAAGATTACAGTCACGAATCAGGAAGGCCAGAGCGCTTTTGATGAAGCAAGTTTGTAGCTAATGAGCTATGGAGTGGATTGTATACAGCATCGCGAAGTGGAGTAGCCATACCGCGAGCAATAAGCTTGTGAAGGAAAAAAAGCAATTACAAGAAGGGTTTTCTGATAAGACATGGATGCTTCCAGGCAATCCTTGCCATATATGAATGGGGCTGTATCTCCCATCTAGCTGAAAGCTCATCCCATAAAGTATGTCGGCCTCAATGACAATAAAGCTGGTGCCACATGTGACATGGCCATGTGTGTATGATATACAGCCTAAGTTCCTAGCTTCCAATGGACACTATGTATTTTGGAGGTAGGTATGATTCGATTCGTAAGACTACGAGCCCAGATGAATATTCGAGAGGGTATAATGCCATGAGTATGAGAGTCGTTGGATGCGTAAAACTGAAGCCGAGTTGATAAAGTACACCGAAAATATGTTGTTCTGGGATAACATAAGACTGCTCCACCTCTTGATCATTTAATGCTGATTGATGCTCGATAATATACGAAGAATGACTCAAGCACGACCTGGTGTTACGCCCTGGATTGTCGCACCCTCATCAGCCGAACCATCATCGGAGACGGTTGGGGTCGAGGTTCCAGGCTGTCTGTTTCACTGTGTCAGCGTGCGGACTCTGCAAAGCCCTAAACAAGAGCCATAACATACTGCTTTGAATCTTCAGCTGGCTTGCGAGGTGTAAGAACAATCTTTGAGGTGCGGGTATCAAGGTCCTTGAAGGCTGAGCCAGGGACAGAAGACTCTCCAACGGAACTTACAGCGTGTTAGCAACTTCAAATTCTTTCAAGGACTAAGGAATACATACACAGTACTGGCAGAAGTAGATTCGCCTCTCTTCCATGAACCGGAGCTTGTGGACTGTGGAAGGTGGCGAGAGATCTGAGCCATGCGCGAGACACCTGGCGATGACATCTCGGGGGAGAGAGACATCAAGTCGGCAGGGCTTCCATAAGCGCTGACATTGTATTCAGTAGTGCGGAATTGGCGACGCTCAGTTGTGATCTTCTTGAGATCCTTCTGGGCGGGCGTGTCGGCATAGCGAACTTGCAGAAGGAGGCCCTCTTCGCCGATGGGCTGGCCGTGGAATTTCTTGATAATCTCCTCGCAGATGTCGCGGGACTCAAAACTGTTGAAAGATGAGCAACCGGCAATGATGGAGTGAGTGCGAGTTCGCCTTACCGTGCAAAGCCAACACCACGACTGTTACCCTGAGAATCATGAAGGATTCTGCTTGAGACAACGTTGTAGTCCATAAAGATAGCAGCAAGCTCCATCTCATTCATATCCTTTGGCAAATTTGAAACGTATAGATTAGTAGAGCTCTGATCACCCTTTGCCTTCAAACGCGAATTGAAGGATTCCTAATTAAGATATTAGCTGAAGATGGCAGGATCAAATGGTGAGATACGTACTCTGGCAAAGCCAACCTCGTAGCCAAGCTTGTAGAAGCCACGAATGCAGGTCTCAGAGTCGCGAACATCGAAGTACTTAGCAAAGCCAAAGCTGTAAAATGTTAGTAAGATCGACCTGTGTGGAAAGGGCGAGTAAGCATACCCTTTGCAAGCTCCAGTAGATGTGTCAATGATGGCCTTTGAGGTCTCGACACGACCAAAACGCGCAGCATATGCAGCCAAGGTCTCGTCATTGGTGTCAGGATGGAGTCCACGAATATAAACATTGCGGTTTCCATAGATGGGGTTTGACAAGCTCTGCTCCAAGGTCCTCATGCTCTCACGAGGAGTGAAAACAGCAGGTACTGCATGAGGAATCGCAGGATGCTGCTGAAGGAGTGCATCAATATCAAAATTGATGGAAATGCTCTTGTATGGAAGAGGCTTTCCGATGGGGATGTTGATGTTGTGAGGGATCTGGGGCGAAGGAGTAGAGTAGATGGGAGATCTATCCGAACCAGCAATGATAGTGCCATGATCATGATGACCTAAAGATCCATAGAATGGAGTTCCCGGAGCAGACTCATTAGTCGAATATGAGCCGCGACGCTTGTCCAGACCCGGAACATCGTTGTGCATAAGGTCCTGACGGGCTTGTGTGTAAGGCATCATGGAATAGCCTGACAGATATCCAGGATAAGCTGCCTGTGAAGCATAAGCAAGTTCAGGATAGGCAAAGGCCCCCTCAGGCAGATGAGTGGTTGAAATTGGTTGAGCAGGGAAGACATTGGCAGGAGGGATATAGCCGATCCGGCCATCGTGCAAGAAGATGTACTGCGGAGTGTTGACAGGCGGCATTGCATTTGCTGCAGCTTGCATATTTGCAGATTGAAGGTTGATATGAGCCTGAGCGAACGAGTTGATCATGGATGCCATTCCGCTCTCGCTCTGAGAAGCTCCAGCTTGAACATGAGAGTTGCGATGAGGCTGAGCCTGTGGTGCTTGCTGTGCGTGCATTGTGGAAGCAGCACGGTTGTTATAGGAGCTCTCAGATGAGGTCTGAGGCTGATGGTAAGACATTGTTGTCTGAAGAGAAGATGTTAGCCGTTCTATCCCAATGTGAAAGAATAATGACGAAGGCGTCGAGTGGTATCAAAGCTTCAGAATTCTGGTGACCAATGTGGTCGTGAGGCATTCAAAACAACGAGTAGGTGTCGACGAGAGAGGGATCTGACGGGAGGAGGGAAGTTGTAGATGGAGGAATACTTACACTGAGGACTTTGCTGACAACGTTCCAGATGTTGTCTTTGAGTTACGAAGGTGATCTGCTGAGAAGACGGCCATGAGTCTTTGAATTGATTGTTGATGGAGGAGGAGAAAGAGAGGGATGAGAAGGAGGAGAAGGAGGAGGAGGAGGAGGAGGGGGATGAGGATGAGGAGTGGTAAGCACACTAGAAGTATGCTGACCAGTCGACCAAGGACAGAGGAGGCCTGGCAGCCTCGTGATGATACAACGCAA
>Ga0123337_10000263_pt1 | contig 98538 bp, 96 predicted proteins | sample frozenSSSSmetaG_FD_89792 | JGI IMG/M metagenome (GOLD analysis project Ga0123337, IMG submission 89792) | Glacier valley bacterial and archeal communities from Borup Fiord, Nunavut, Canada, to study Microbial Dark Matter (Phase II) -... | ecosystem: Environmental > Aquatic > Freshwater > Ice >...
GACATCATTTTCTTCCATTTGAAGTGAGTAAAGTAAGTACTTCTTTCAACATATCTTTTTTAGGAATTTTGGAATCGATTATGTTGAGCTGGTTAATAATATCATTTTTTTCGAAACCCATTTGAACCAATGTATCAGTGACTTGTTTTTGATTTTCATTTAATGACGTTACGTTAAGTTTCGACATGAGATTTTCATCCTTGCTGTAGATCCTAGAAAGCTCTAGAACAATCCTTTTTGCGAGTTTGTCACCAATGCCCGGTATCTTTTTTAGCTTATCGTATTCGCCTCCTACGAGGATTTCTATAAGTTTAGTTTTTGATATATTTTTTAAAATATGAAAAGACATCTTAGGTCCAACGCCGGATATAGACATAAGTTTCTCGAATAAATCTATTTCACTATGATCCTGAAAGCCAAAGAATTTCAAATCCATTTTAGATTCTACTTCTTTTAAAATCATATACATCCAGAGCTCTATCTCTTCACCGATCGTGACTTGGCGAATAACGTCAACTTGAAATGAAAAGAAGGGAAAGGAATTTATTTGCAAATAGGCTATGCCAGCAGCATCGATAAATTCGACCTTAGATTTGATGTGAAGAATCATTTTAATAGTTTTAAATTATATGTTGAGGAACACATTGCGATTGCGAGAGCATCTGCGGCATCGTCAGGCTTTGGGATAAAGTCTAACTTGAGGAGAAATTTTACCATATTTTGGACATCCTTTTTTTGCGCTCTGCCATACATCGAGATGAATTGTTTGACTTGGAGTGGAGTGATTTCAACAATAGGAATATTACATTCTTGCAATGCGAGTAATATGACTCCTCTAGCCTGACCAACTGGAATAATTGTCGTGTTATTTCTGAAAAAGAATAATTGCTCTACTCCGGCTACGTCAGGTTTATGAAGTTCTATAAATTTTTTTAGTTCTGTGTAAAGAATTTGTAATCGTTCTGATTGAGAATCTAGCTTTGACGTCGTGATTGTATCGTGAATAATGTACGTTAGATTTTGACCTTTTTTTTCTACTACTCCGAGACCTGTGATGGCAATTCCTACATCAATTCCCAGGACTTTCATGATAAAGCTGTCCAGATATTTTCTACGTCATCATTGTCTTCCAATCTTTCTACAAATTGTTTCAACCTTTCGACTGTGGCATCATCAGCATCTACTGGATTCTTAACAGATTTAATTATTTCGGAATCATCCACATAAGTTCCATTTTCTTCTATACTTTTTCGAACTTTGCCTGTTAATTCTGGGGAAGTCATAATGGTAACTCCATCATTATCTTTTTGTATATCTAGCACACCATCCAGCTCCATGCCAAAAAGCTCGAAGTCATCATATTTATCTAAATCTAATTTGATTAATTCTTCTTTAGCTCCCCATTTTGCCCCTTCTCTTTTTTTTCTTTCTTCCGATGTTTCAAATGGAATAAAAATCATACCTTTTGTTTCAAATAACCATGCGACGGTTCCACCTTCGACGAATCTTCCACCATTTTTTTCTATAGTGCTTTTTATTTCACCATTAGTTCTATTTTTGTTATCCGTTGATGCATCAATAATAACGGCTATGTCGCCTGGCCCGTAAGCTTCGTATGAAAGAGAATGAATGGTAAGACCTGATTTTGATACTCCAGTTCCTTTATCAATTGCTTTCTGAATCTTATCATTAGGCATATTAGCTGATTTAGCTTTAGCTATAGCTGCGAAAAGAGCTGCATTGGTAGCTGGATCCCCGCCTCCGACCTTAGAGGAAATGGAAATATCTTTGGAAAATTTAGTAAATGTAGCACCTTTTTTAGAGTCGTTTAGGGCTTTGTCTCGTTTTATTGTAGCCCACTTTGAGTGTCCTGACATAGTATTTATTTAAGCTAGGTATTTTATGACATCCACGGTATTCAATTCAAGCACTTAAACGTTTTTTATTTTAGATTCTGAAGAAAGAATAGGTTTTGGCGCAACTTTCTCTGTGATTTTATATTGCAAGTATTTTCCAAGCATCAATCTAGTATGCGCGTCCAATGCTGGTAACGATGAATAGATAAAAGATATCGCAGGAAATGCAATCCACTGAATTAAACTAATTGAGCGAGTAAATGAATTGTCAAGAGATTGAGATTTTTTTGGTTTTATAAATATATCTACGATTAATATAACAACAAATAAACTTATAAAGGAGAGAGTCGTTATAGATAAAATATCTGGGACTATAACTGCAGACAATGAACGACGAAAATCTGTATTTATCAAAAAAGGTAAATTCGTGCCAATCATAACAACAAACCAGCTCGTAGGCCATAGAAAATGAGTTCTAAGATATTCTTTAAGACGTCTTAATCTGGAGAAAAATGGTACATTTGTAGAGGTAAGTGTCTTGCGAACCACATAGCCGATATCTGAGATTCCATAAGCCCATCTCTGGTATTGATTATATTGATTCTTATATGTCCGCCAATATGATTTAGCTTGTGCAGCATCTTTGCCGGTAAAAAGGAAAATAGGTACCGACATTATTTTATCACCAAAAGTGTAGAAACTATTGTAAAAATAATGATGATCTTCAGGAATAACCTTAGTATCCCAGTAGTTAACATTCTTCGCTAACCACATGGTGGAAGTATAAGAAGAGATCGGAACAAAGTGATACCCACGAGTGATGTTATAAATATTCCATAGAGAAAATGTAGTATTTGACATCCGATTTGGCAGAGGAATATCCCAAATATTATTGTAAAAAAGTATGCATGAAGAATAAATCTTATATTTTCTATCTACCGGTTGGGTGACAAACTCATAAGCCATTAACGAAGCGTAATTTTCGTTTAGCACTATTGGAGTATCTACGACATGGACTAGTGTCGTCTCTGGATTCCAAGATAATTCCGACTCGATCCGAGGGAATAGATTTCTAGCAACGCTATTTACGTTAGAATGTTTACCTTTTGTTTCGTTTTCTAAATCTAGATCATGCACGTTGAACCAAATTCCTTGAATAGCAGAGGTATCTACTAGTGATAATATTTCCTCACGAAATTGCATGAAATCTTTATTAGCAGACTCTTGACCGAGAAGTATAAGTATATTTTTACCGTAATTTTCAACTAGATTTTGAGATGTAATTGTAGTAATCAATCTAGCAATTAATTGAGGTGGTTCGAAAGCCGTCGCTATTATGAAAACATGTTTTACATCCTCTGCTCTGGGAGTTTGAATATTATTTTTTTGCAAATATTGAAGTCTTCTCAGTCTAAACTTGAGCTCGCCAATGAATAGATTTTTTCTAATTTTAGAGACAATTTTAGTAAGAACATTAGTTCTCTCACCTGTTAGAACTGAATCAATAGTTTTTGAAGCTTTAAATTCTAAAATATCCATTTTTAGCTTTTCGATAGCGTTGGGAATGTTATCCAGCTCGGTAAACATATTCGCCCAGTTAATGGAGGAAATTATCTTAATGCGAATAGTGTTTAAAACTACGCCTTTGGCTACTTTGAATGTCTGGAAAAGAAAATATATATTAAAAATTACTACAAACAAAACCACTGGAAATGGAAATAAAAATGAACCAATAATAATGAAAAGCACTAAGATCCACACTGCTGTTGGCTCTAGTATCTCGACGAGTCTCTCTAGAGTTAGTTTTTTTCGTTTTTTAGAATGCATATACACCTCGATTTTGATATAATATTAGCATAAAAACGTATTGTTTTTATACATCTGGGGGTGACCTGGATTTGACATTTTTGCTCTTTCAAAACTGCAAGCCGTTTTGCTATTGGATCGTATAAAGTAGCACAAAAACAAAATGACACTAAATTGTCGAGTTTTGTAAGTAACGTAAAAGCTGGTTTTAAATCAGTTTTTGCTACACGTAACGCTAATTACGTTATTGCGTAAGTTTACTTACTAACTAAGCATTTTCAGCGGTTTTTATCGATCTGAGATGCAGTCTGCTATGTTCTTGTCTAGGACTATATAGTAGGCTTAAACGATCTAGAATAAGATAATCTAGGTATAGTAAACAGTAAAATTATACGAAAATTACTAGTTTCTCTAAAACTTTTTTGTGGCGTTAGAGAGTTTTAGTATATTAATGCCAATAAGCTTGTAGATGTTTTGATTGAATAAAGATGGACGCGGGTTCGATTCCCGCCACCTCCACCATTTGTGAATATTTACGAAGTAAATGTTTACAAATGTGAGTGTGAGTGAATAAGAGAAATCTTCGAAAGAAGGGTTCGTTCAGCTGGGCTATAGCAAAAATTCAATAGTGCATAGCAACTCTAACGACATTCCGCGAAGCAGAATATTCCCGCCACCTTATACGGGAAATAAAATTAAATATGTAATAACGATAAGCATTGAGACCGCAAGTACCAAGAATAAATTTTGTATATAAAAACAAATCATATTAGATGATTTTTTCATTGAATTTTCTTTTGTGAAAGTTTCCTTATATAACTCCTCTACTTTACTATCATGTAATTCTTGTTTATTTCGAATGACTTCTGACCGTAAATCCGTAAATTTCTTAGAGAACTCATCTCTTAGCTTCCCCCAATCTAAATAAAACTTTTTTTCAATGTTAAATTGGATAATACCAAAAAATATTGATAAACAAAGACAAAAAATTGATACGATCACCAGTATTTTTTGTACATTCGTGATTTTAGAAACTAGATCCGTCGATACAATACCCGCTAGAATAGCTCCAAGAAATAGACCTGAAAACCATATTATTTGCTTATTAATTTCGAAAAACAAGTCGTTTGATTTTTCAATATCATTATTTGATTTATCAGTATAAGAATTTTGAATTTCTTTTAAAAGAATTTCTAAGTTCTTATTACGTTCTAGAATACTAGTCATACTTTTCTGTAATTAATTGCTTTGGACCCTAGGAGACTCGAACTCCTGACCTCTTCCATGCCATGGAAGCGCTCTACCAACTAAGCTAAGGGCCCTAAATCTATTATTCATAAATGAACTTACTACCCTTTATTGGACTCGATGAGATTCGAACTCACGACCTCTACAATGCGAATGTAACGCTCTACCAACTGAGCCACGAGCCCCTAATAATCGTAAATCTACCGCGCTATTATAATTCACCGCGAAATAATATAAAAGTATTTAATATTTCTTAAATTCCTACATTCCTACATTTTTAAATTACTTACCCTTCCCTTATTGATATCTTACACCCAACATTCTATAATTCAGGGTTATTTTCAATTCCTCTGTAGCTCAATGGTAGAGCATTCGACTGTTAATCGAAGGGTTGTAGGTTCGAGTCCTACCGGAGGAGTAGCAACCTCAATAAGACAAATACAATATGAAGCTCAGAATGGGAAATTTACAAGTGTGCAAGATATCGCAAGTGCGGTAAATTCTGCAGCAGAAAATGCACAAACACTTTTCTTTGGTTTAATTGAAGCAAAAGTAGGTAATAAACCTTTAAAAAATGATCTAGACATCCGGTATAGCTCTTGGGCAGAAACTGAGTTAGATAGAAAAATGCTACCTATTAAAAATTTCGTACAGGAACAAAGAAATAAACAAGACCTTTTACTTAAAGACCAAGTGACAATAAATATAAAAGAAAAACTTTAGATGACAGAGCCAAAAACAAAAGCCACAAAACAAAGCGTTACTGCATTTATCAATTCCATTGAACCAGAAACCAAACGAAATGATAGTTTAATTCTTGTGAAAATATTTGAGAAAGCAACTGGAGAAAAGGCCGTAATGTGGGGATCGAGCATCGTAGGATTTGGGAGTTATCACAATAAATCAGAAAAAAATAAACGTGAAGGAGATTGGATGTTAGTCGCTTTCTCACCACGCAAACAAAATCTTACCCTATATATTGGGACTTCAACGGAAGAAGAAAAAATATTGCTTACAAAACTAGGTAAATACAAGACATCCGGCGGCTGCTTACACATAAATTCTCTATCCGATGTGAATGAAGAAGTGCTTGCTAAATTAGTTAAAAAATCCTTTGATTATAAGAAAAAGATTACAAAATAACCTTTCTTTTAATAAAATCGACTACTATCTCAATTAACTCATTTTCTTTATCTTTAAAAACGTGATCTGTGCCTTCAATAATATAACTCTCTGCCAATTTATTTTCTGATTTCAGTAGTTCACAAGCTTCTTTTATGGGAATAATTGTATATTCACCATCTTCATTATCACTAATGATAGCAAGAGTTGGGACTTTAATATTTTGAAAATATGTTAAATCTTTTCCTTTTCGCAGAGGCAAAGCTATGGCATTTTGGGAATCCTCCGTAAACCCATGAAGATATGTTTGAGCACTTATAGGCATTTCACCACATAATCCAAAATAATCATTTAATAACTTCCATCCTTCATTCTTATTATTTAATACTTCAGCTTCCTGCCGATAATTTTTTCCTACGCTCTTCTCATACTTAATCTGGCTCCCTACATTATCTGAAAAACCAAAAAGCATTACCCCAATCACCTTGCTAACATACGTACCTTTGTTCATGTAGTAAACAATTTTTTCAGTGCCATAGCTATGTCCTTCCAAGATAATATTTTCATAGCCTTTGTCCAAAGCAAATTCAATCCAAGCATCAATATCTAAAACACAATCTTCAAATTTTTCCAGAGATACTCCAGAGTAAACATTTCCTTTTTCAAGCTCATACACATGATTACCGCGATTATTTGTAGACAGATATGCCAGACCAAGATTATTTATTGAGTCCGAAAGATCTTTAAAATATTTATTGCCATAAAAATTTCCACCAGATCCATGAATGTGAATAATAATTGTTTTTGAAGGATTTTCTGATTCCGTTAATAATCCATGAAGCGTTAATCCGTCTGATGTTTTGACATTCGCTATTGGATAATTCATCTTGAAGTTAAATTAAGATTAATATATTGAAAGTGCTATTAAGTAATTGTGTAAATGTTTTTTAAAATTTTCTACCTCAAAGTATTAAATAACTCCGTCACGTCTCTGTTCACGCTGTCAGAAGAAATAACTTTATTATAATCAAAATTGGTTAATCCATCTTCATACGTAGGTCTTTCGACGTTGTACAGTATGCCTATCGGGATTTTATCACCCCATTCTTGAGCCTTGACCAGAGCAGAAGCATAATCCTGGGCGTTGTGACCGCTCTCTTCTAGTTTATAAACTCTCTTCTGAAAAAACTCGAATGTATTAACGTGATTATAAGTAACACATGGTTGAAAAACATTTACTACAGCGAATCCTTTGTAGTTTGTAGCAGCCTTCATCAAGTCTACTAAATGATTCATCTGACCTGCGAATCCTTGTGCTACAAATCCAGCTTTCGTAGCAAGACCTAAAAATACGGGATTTACGGAATCTTCAAGTACACCTTCTGGAGTAGATTTGGATTTATAACCCTTTTCACTAGTAGGAGATGTCTGACCGGTAGTTAATCCGTAAACTTGATTATCATGAATAATCATAGTCATATCTATGTTACGTCGACACGAGTGAATGAAATGCCCTACACCGATGCCCATTGCACCACCATCACCAGACATCACAAATACTTTTGTATTTGAATTAATAAGCTTTAAACCAGAGGCAAGAGGTAATGAGCGTCCATGTAAACCATGAAAGCCATAGCATTTTATAAAATTAGCGCCATTACCTGAACAACCAATATCAAAAACAATCGATACTTGATGTGGTTCAAGATTTAATTGGCTTAATGCCATTTTCAAAGCAATCCAAATTCCGAAGTTTCCACATCCGGGACACCACGTCGGTTTTTGAGTTGTGTCGTAGCGGTTAATATCCATTTTGTTTTAAAAATTCAACTAAATCTTCAAAGTAAATTTGTCTTCCATCATCTTTTAAGTAACTATGAGTCGGAAACTTGCCCGTGTGTTGAGTAATCAAGCCACTTAGCAGACCAGTATGATTATTCTCTATTACAGCAAATTTATCTGTGTCTATAAGAAATTTGTTAACTTGATCAGTAGGAAATGGTGCAACATGATTTATATGTAAAAATTTAATATTTGGGAGTTGTTTCATAGCCTCAAGTATTGGATTTTTTACTGAGCCAAATGCAATCACTGCATTGTGAGATTTCAGATCTCCATATATTGGTAAAAGTGGAAGCTCATCCATAAGTCGTTTTAATTTTTTGTCGTAACGTTTGTTGATTTGCAGATCTCTCATTTTTCCATCTTCATTTGATAGACCATAGAAATCATGCTCGTCGCTATTTGCTAAATGTATTCCATTTTTCATTCCAGGAATCGAACGAGGAGTGACACCGGAAATAGTATCCGCATATCTTTCATAATTTGGCATTCGATCTAGTGCACTTTGGGCAATAAACCCATTACGAAGTTTAGCATTAATTGTATAGCTATATTGGCAAGACCATCTGCTCTCCGCTAAGTACTTATCTGAGTTAATAATTACTGGAATCTGATATTTTTCTGCCAATTCAAATGCTAGTTCTGTTAATTCAAAACATTCGATAGGATCACCAGGTGTGAATACTAAACGGAGAAATTCTCCCTGAGATGCATGAATAACAAATCTTAAATCAGCTTGATCTGTCCATGTCGGCAATCCCGTTGCTGGTCCTGGTCGAGATATCACCGAAATAACTATAGGCGTCTCTGAGATAGCGGCCAGACCTAAGCCCTCTACCATTAGAGCAAATCCTCCACCTGCGCTAGCTACCATCGCCCTAGCCCCACCAAATGATGCTCCAATAGCAGTATTGATTGCTGCAATCTCATCTTCGGCATGTTTCACAACCAAATTATATTTGGAAGCTAGAGGCGCAAGATAATGAAGTATTGAAGATGCTGGAGTCATAGGATATGCAGCATAAAAACCAATACCTGCGGATAATGCACCCATTGCGATTGCTTCATTTCCAAGCATTAAGTAATTCTTAACCATATATTCTCTGCCCGACATAACTCCGTGAGCGGCAATAAACGATTGAACTTGATTTGGAAATTTTTCTTTTACATAGTCATAACCGACTTTAACCAAGGCAATATTTTTATCTGCTATTTCTGCACCCTTTTTACCAAATTGGTCTCTTACTACAGAATCACAGACTTCTAGATTACCAGCAAACATTGCGAGTGATGCACCGAGTCCGATCATATTTTTCATGATCTCATCACCACCATTCTGTTTATTTAGCATGGAAAAAGGCACATCGATAATTTTATCAGGAGCAACTTTAGTTTTATCTTTTATTATTGCCCAATCACAAATGACGAATGCATTTACGGAATTTAGATCTGGTGCAAGTAATTGGAAACTATTCTCATCAAGAACTAATAATAAATCTAATTTTTTTGAGGTTTCATATATTTTGTCTTGCGAAAATCTAGTCTGATAATTATTATGACCACCCTTGATAACGGAATTATATTCGTTATTATCCGCCACGAAATAGCCACTACGATGGACGAATTTAGAAAATATTGACCCTACTCCCATTGCACCCATTCCACCGACACCACCAATTTTCCAATTTATATCATTCATAGTCTGGGTAGCAAGAGTAAATATAATTTAGAATAAATTATATTGAAGAGTTTTTCAAGACTAAATTAATAATTAGTAAAGAAGTAGAAGATCACCGGAAATAATAATTACATAGTCTGCAACGCTATTTATATCAGCCGGTAAATCATTAGAATTTGTAGAAATATTTAACACACCTTGGATTAAATTAAACACATCATTATTATCAGTTTGTTTGATAATTTTAGATTCACCCAGCTGTTTATCATAATTTTGCACACGAACAACACTAAATCCCTGATTTTCTAAAACTCGTGAAACTTGAGATGCCAGACCATCTATGTTTGTAGAATTATAAATCTCTATTTTTATGTATTTATAATTATCAGCAAATTTCTGAATTTGGTTATCATTTTCGTCCTTATTGTAAGTCTTAATTTGAGAATTGTTATAAGATATGAATTTATACTTATCTAATGTAGTAAAATTATTTGAGGTTATTTTTTTCGTGATCATGTCCAGCTTAGTATCGAGATTGGTATCTAACATATTTACGTGTAATTTTTCAGAATTACTGACTGTGTATATATAATTTGATACTTTGATTCCGAATAGAATTTCAGAATAATTAAAAAAACTAGTGCTAGCAAAGTCACTACGTTTTTGCTTAATGATATTTAATATATCTTTGAATTGATAATAATCTGAATCAAATTGAGAATAGAGATTTATGTCGATTTTTATAAGATCATTATTACCATCAAGAAAATATAAATAGTCTAATGTCCCATCTGACTCCTGTTTAAAGTACGCAATGGAAGCTAATTTATTAGTATAAGCGTTTTTTTTCAGAAGAAAAGTTTTATCTTGAATATAATTATTAACTTTTTTGTTACTGTTGTTGGTGTTTATAAAGAAAAAAGAGCCAGCAAAAAAACAAACTAGAAAAGTGCTAGAAAAGAAATAGTAAAAATATTTTCTTATTTTAGCCCATTTAATATTTTTTTTATTCTGTAAATTTTGTCTACGTTTTTCAGCAAATTTACTTAACTTCATCGAGCTTATTAATTATTTCTTTTAGGTCATCGTTTAAATCTATATTAAAATCATAATTTTTACCATCATAAGATTTAAAACTAAGACTAAACGCATGAAGAAATAATCTATTGCGCGTAGAATTACGCTCAGATATTTTTTGAGCTATCAATTGTTGCTTATCCGAGGAATAAATGACATCGCCAAAAATCGGAGTATTATTTTGTTTTAAATGAACCCTAAGCTGATGAGTCCTTCCCGTCTTCGGTAAACACTCAACAAGAGATAAATACTGCATCAGATTAGTATCTTTATAAACGTAATTATTAAGAATATTAAAGTCTGTGCTAGACCATCGACCGTATTTTGCAGAAAAAAGATGCTTGTTCTCTTTTCTTGACCTTTCCATATATCCTGATATCTGAAATGAGAATGGCAAGGATTCTTTTTTATTGCTAAACACTAGTGAATAATACTTCTTAGTGATAGATCTTTCGGCAAACTGTTTATGAAGCCACCAAAGCATTTGACTAGTTTTTGCAAACATAATTAACCCAGAAGTATCTTTGTCCAGACGATGAACCATATGTTTTCGCAGATTACTGACCGAAGATTCAGAGTGAAGATATGCATGAACACCATTTAATAATGTATCTTCAAGATGGCCTTGTGACGGATGTGTTGCTATCCCAGAATCCTTATTGATAACCAGAAGATCATCATCTTCATAAAAAATATTTAGATGAATAGAAGGATTTGGAATAACATTTTCTACATCCGCTTCCTGAAATAAATTTTTCGCATCAGAAAATGCAAACTCCACTTCATCGTGAAGTTTAACTTTGTGGGATGATTTAATAATGACGACATTATTAACTTTAACAAAGCCATTTTTAATGGCGTTGGAAATAAAAGATCGAGATAGATCTGTATTTCTCATTAAGAGATATAGATCTAGCCTGGATATAATTTCAGAAGTATTTTGACTTTTATCCATTTTGGGTGACGTTTTAAGATGGATTAAGATTCTTTTGGTTTGGCAACATTCTCTGTAGATAAAGGAAGAGAATTCGATGCCGAATTAAGCTTTTTGGTTAACTTTTTTCTTTCTCCTAGCGGAGTCTTTTTTACATCGCCACAATATGCACAAACATTCCATTCTAGCTCTATAATATTGCCGCAACTATTGCAATTTGTGCGAACTAGAGTTCCACAATTCGTACAATAAGTCTGTTCGGGAAAATAGATATGTCTACATACACGACATTTGCCAACTCCACGTGTTTCATATTCTAGAAAATATTTTTCTAATTTATTTATGTGCTGATCATTTACGAGCTCTTTTGGACGAACAATAAGATAAATAATATAACCAATTATATTTAGAAGTAATACTGTCATGCACCATACTAGTACGACAGTACGACCCATATACCTCTGCCTTGCATCAAAATATGTTTTATAGACAAAAAATGCTGAGATTAGGATATACACTAGAAACACAAGCTGAAATTGAATAGTCATGATCGTATTAAGTAAATCAAATTTAGATAAATTAATTATAGAATCGGCAAAAAACTGGTCCATTTTATTTTATTCTTTCAGTATAAGTATTTGTCTGAGTGTTTATCTTCAGTTTATCACCAATATTAATAAATAAAGGAACATTTATTTCTACACCTGTTTCCATTTTAGCTTTTTTAGATGCTCCAGATGAAGTATTTCCTTTCACTGCATTTTCTGTGTACTCTACAGTTAATATGACTGCAGGGGGTACTTCGATGTTAATCGGTTTGCCATCAAGAAAGACTACAATTACTTTATCACCTTCTTTGAAGTAAATTAAGTCGCTACTAACAATCGTTAGAGGCATCTCATATTGTTCAAATGTTGAATTACTCATAAAATAAGCTAAATCTTCATCAGAATATAAATATTGACACGATTCTTTTGTGAGATCTGCAGCGTCAAATTTTTCTGTAGGTGAAAAACCACGTTCCGTAATAGCACCTGAACGAATATTTTTTGCTTTTATTTTATTGGTCGCTCCACCCCGACCAGTTTTGTTGTGATCAAATTTGAGCACAATCCATGGTTCACCTTCCATCATGAATACTGCACCGTTTCTAAGATCATTTGATGTTATCGTCGACATAAACTTTTACTTTAAATATTTTTATTAATACATGTCACTTCAAACGCCAGAGAGAAATCTCATCGGAATCGACTAACGTTAATATTTCTCACTTAAGCTCGACATGCCATGCTGAAACTTCTGCTTTGTATGAGTAATTTGTAATTAGTATCTTTCAATTAGACCCAATCTAAGCCAATACTCCTGAATTGCTAACTGTTGACTACTAATTACTACTTGTAATGCTAGGAGAGGGACTCGAACCCTCAAGTCTTGCGACATTAGTTTTTGAGACTAACGCGTATACCATTCCGCCACCCTAGCCTTTTGATCCGTGCTCTAGATTCTCGAACGAAGCAAACTGACTAATCCAAGCTAAATTTAAAGGCCCAGTTTCACCATTTCGATGTTTAGCGATAATAATGTCAGCCACACCTTTTTTGTCCGTATCAGGATCATAAAGCTCTTCACGGTGCAAGAATATTACCACATCGGCATCTTGTTCGATAGACCCAGACTCTCTTAAATCAGATAGCTGGGGTCGGCGATCAGGACGACTTTCGACAAGACGCGATAGCTGTGATCCAGTAATGATGGGAATATCTAATTCTCGGGCTAAATTTTTTAACGAACGGGAAATTTCTGCTACTTCTTGCACTCGATTATTTTCTCGACCTTTACCTGAGCCGACGATCAGCTGAAGATAGTCAATAAATATTGCATCTAGACCACCCTCCAATTTCATTTTACGAGCCTTTGTACGGATGTCGGAGATAGTTTGAGAGGAACTATCATCAATAAGAATATCTCCCTCTTCAAACATCCCAAAAACATCGGACATAGTTCGAAAATCATCTGTTTGAATATGTCCAGTACGAATCTGCCAAAAATCTATTTTACCTCGCACAGAAATAATTCTATCTACAACTTGGTCTTGAGGCATTTCGAGTGAAAAGAAACCAACTTTCTTACCGTATTTTGAAGCCATGTTTGATGCTATACTAAGCATTAGAGAAGTTTTACCGACACCAGGTCGTGCTCCGACAATGACTAAATCAGATTTATGTAGACCGCCTAATTTTTTATCTAGGTCTACAAAACCTGTTGGAATACCACGCATTTGACCAGGATTTTTGGATAATTCCTCGACTCTTTCATAAGCTTCCATAAAAAGTTCCTTGATGCTTTTGTAATCCGTATCTGTATTTTTTTTGGCTAGTTCAAAGACTAATTTTTCAGCGTTTTCTAGTAAATCTTCTGGAAGTAATGAAGGATCTTTTGAATCTGAAGATAGCGATATGCTTAAATCGATTAATTGTCTACGGATACTACATTCTCGAACTATTTTGGCATAGTGTTTTAGATTTTGCGAAGTTGGCAATATTGTAGATAATTCTGCTAAATATTGACTCCCAACCTTTCCCAACATTTTCCGTTTTCGCAGATCAGCCTGTACTGTCATGTAATCTACAGGTACATCTCGCTGGAAAAGAGTAAACGCAGATAAAAATATTTCTCGATTTTTTAACTCAAGAAAATCATTTGGACGTAGAATATCCATCGACTCAATTAGAGCTTCTTTACTCATGATTACTGAAGCAATGACGTAGCGTTCCGCTTCAAAGTCGAATCTTAATGAATCATCCATAAGAAAAATTACATGAGGTACAATTTAGTATCAACGGAGAGATCGAGTTCGGTGCTTTTTAGTTTAATCTTATTGACTTTTTCAGTAGTTAGATCATTGTCCGTTAGCACCTCAGAATTTATAAAAATAGCTTTGGGTTCAAATGTCTTTTGTATTTCTAGAATCTGTTTCGAAGTATATTTTTGGCTATTTAAATCATCAAAAATCATTACATTTGTTTGACCTGGCTTGGATTGTGAAAATATTTCAGGATCAAGAATATATTCTATTTTAAAATTTTCAGCTGAAATTAAAATAGACTTTTCATGCAAATATTTTATCAAAATTTCAGAATATTCATACTCACCTGGATTTGTGATTAAAATATTGCCTTTTTCTAGAGATTTATTCCTTGTAAAGCTAAGAATAAAACCTTTGCTTTCTCCCACCTTCTCTTCATTAGAAATAGATACTCCGTTGTCAAAATTAATGATAATGTTTTTTTGTTTTGTGATTTGCATGTTTTTAGGTTAATAGATCTACTATTTCTCGGATATCACCAAGAGAAGAATTTAAAATTAAATATTTTGAATAAGTATTTCGCACTCCACTAATAGCACTGATTGAGGCTTGCAATTGAACTAATACATCTTTGGGATCAGTATCCTCAACTATCATTCTTTCTACTGCATCTAGCTGTCCTTTTAGCCTGTGAATGCGGTTTACTATCTGCTGTTTTGAATCGTTTTTTCTTGCATTCATAAGTAAAAGATCATATAATTGCCAAGTTTACACGAATAACATGAAAAGATCTATACACCCAATTTATACTCAAATTACAGTTACTTGTAACAGCTGTAGCGCAAAATATCAGGTAGGATCTACTCTTTCTACAGATATGCGAGTTGACGTTTGCGATAAATGTCATCCATTTTTTACAGGTACTCAAAAAATTGTCGACGTAGCTAACAAAGCTCGCGATTTTCAAAAGAGATCTGATACGGCTAAAAAATTACAAGAAAAAATTGCTCAGATTAAAGCAGAAAAATCAAAGCGTCAGGTTAGTTCATCTAACGATGAAAATGTTCCTATGACTCTAAAAGATATGATGAAGCTTTTAAAACAAGGTGATAAAAACTGAGGAACTTTTTGATAAAGTAAATTCTATTGTTGTTTCTTTTAACGCAAAAATATCTAGCGGACAAAGATTGTCTTCTTCTGAGTCTGAAGAATTTTCAAAAAATTTGAAATTGCTCCCTCCTCTCAATGAGTTAAACGAGATCCGAAATGATTTGGATTTCGCACTTTCTAATCCCACCACATTTGACGAAAATTTCATTCAAGATTTAAAAAATAAATTTACAGAAGCTGAAGAAAAGGTAAAAACTGTTTTCAGAGAGGTAAATAAAGAGTCCATTGGCGAATTCATCATGGAAATGCGATCTGGTGCTGGAGGTGACGAAGCTGCGCTTTTTTGTCGCGATTTATTTTCTGCATATGAAAAATATTTATTAAAAAATAATATTTCCCATGAGTTGATAGATTTCACCGAAGATAATGCTGGAGGTTTTGTGAACTTAGTTATGCAAGTAACTTCGGAGAAAGCATATGATCTTTTTATTAACGAAGGCGGCGTTCACAGAGTTCAGCGAGTACCTTCAACGGAGTCCTCCGGTCGAATTCACACATCAACTATTTCAGTAGCCATCTTACCCATCTCAAAGAAAAAAACTATAGTTATAAATCCAAATGATTTAGTAATCGATGTTTACCGATCTGGTGGACATGGCGGGCAAAGTGTCAACACGACTGATTCTGCTGTGAGAATAACTCATTTACCATCCGGACTTGTGGTTACGTGTCAAAATACAAAATCCCAGATAAAAAATAAAGAAATGGCAATGAAAGTTCTTGAAGCTCGATTAGATGAGATTGAAAATACAAACTTTAACAAAGGTGTACAAGATTTACGAACAAAACAAGTCCAAACGATGGATCGTTCTGAAAAGATTCGAACTTATAATTATCTCCAAGATAGAATTACTGACCATAGAGTGAAATTAGACTTTTCTGGAATTAATAGATTTATGGAAGGAGATATCAAAGAAGTCTTAGAAAAGATTAATAGGAAATTAGCTGCCGATTTCGAAGCTGAGGAATAATCTTTGCATTGTCATTGCGGATTAGCGTCTTTATAGTTAAAATTCCCCTAATTCGTAATTTATAATTTTGAATTCGTAATTGTACTAATTCTCTTCCCTCGCAATTCTAGCAAAATAAATCACTCCCACATTTATTAAAACTGTTGCTAATGGAATAAAAATCAAAACTCCCAAGACTCCAAATAATTGGATTCCGATTAATATTAAAAATAATATGATTATCGGGTGCACTCCCACTTTATTGCCGTATAATCTAGGAACAAGAATATTCAATATAATTTGCTGAACGATAAGAAGAATAACTATTAGAGGCAAAACTTTACTACCATCAAACAAGAATGTGACGCCGAGGGGAACTAATACGGCGAGAACAGGGCCAATACCAGGAATAATAAATGTAATAAATGCAACTATTGAGGCTGTCAGTGCAAAATTGATACCTAACGCACTCATCACAATGAAATTAATAATACTATAGAGAAAAGCCATTAAAATCTGAACTTGTAAGAATGATGATGCGCTTCGGTGAAAATATTCCAATAAGATTTTTGTTTCACCTTTGTATTTTTTTGGAATAATTTTCATAGCGGAATTGAACCAAGATCCCCCTTCACGAATGAAAAAGTACCCTAAAATCAATGCTAAAACAATCTGGAATATAGTGAAAAATGCATTGCTAATTATATTTATAAAATTATTAGCAAAAGATTCTGTATAATTACGAAGATTATCAAGAATACTTGTTTTTAAATTTGTCGGGTCTGTGTTTAATAATTTTGATACACTATCAATAATATTATCAAAAGATGTCCCGAAATCATTACGTTTTATTTGCTCTGACAAGCTTTTTAATTCCTGAGCTAAAACTGGATTAATAAAAACAATAGTTAATGTAATGATCGCTATCACTATTAAGAAAGAGATGATCAGGGAAATACTCGATGGAATATTTAATCTTTGAATCAAACGATTTAAAGGCGCTATCAGTACGTATAAAATATATGCATAAATTATCGTAATAAATATCCAACCAAACTGACTCAAAAAACTAAACATGATCTGCAAAAGATAGACACTAGCTACAATTGAAGCCAAGAATAACGGAATCAATATTAGCTTAGACCTTAGAATGTCAAAATCTTTCATGGATTAGTTTGTGCTTGTTGGTAATGAACCTAGTGTAACTTTTAATTTAACTTCTTTCAAATTACCTGATGCATCTGGTCTTTGTACGACGACATCGACAATATCACCCACAGCTTTAGCAGAAATTTGAGTCTGTAGTGAAAAATCTACATCTTTACCATCAAATTTTGTAATAATATCGTCTTTTTGTAAACCAGCTTTATCCGCTGGACTATTTGATAAAACCGCCGCGACAAGTGCACCAGTAGGCAAATTTTGTACAGCAGAATCGGCTGGAAGAATCATAGAGTATTTCACACCTAAGTAAGGATTCTGAAATTTACCTGTTTTGAGATATTCATTTATCTTTCTCACTACTCTATTTGCTGGTATGGAGAAGGAAATGTTTGAAGCATTTGGGCTAGTTGCGCTATTGACGCCGATAACATCACCATCGGAATTTAACAATGGACCACCTGAATTTCCTGGATTGATGGACGCATCTGTTTGAAATACAGCTTCGTAGTCTTTAGTTATCGTAGCCTCATTACAAGTACCACTAGCTGAGACAGAACGATTGATATTTGAGACTATACCCGTAGTAACTGTAGCAGGAGATTCACCTAATGGATTGCCTATGGCTATAACAAATTGACCTGGACGTACTCGATCAGAATCCTTAACAAAACGTAATTGATCTGATAATTTATCCTTTGATACATCTACTTTGACTAGAGCTAAATCATCGGCGGAATCACGGGTCACAGAAAGGACTCTCAAGCTTCTATTATCTTTAGTGATGACTCGATAAGTACCTGTCGTACATACGACATGATCATTGGTGACGATTAATCCTTGAGAGGAATCTACTATAAATCCTGACGCGACTGCAGCAACCTCAGTTTTATTACCAACTTTTTGATCAAGAACTATGGAAACTACAGCTGGACTCACTTTAGCGTATAGATCTGAAACATCTGCATTGCTTGAAAAACTCTGATCATTTTGCGAAGTGTTTAATGCTTGAGAAGAATTAACTCCAGAATTATCGTTGGATGAAGTAGAAGCATAACCTAGATAACATTTATCGTTAACTTTGAGCAAACAAATTTTATTATCTGTAAATACATTTTTCAATGTAATACCCGCGTACGCACCAGCTCCAGCAATTAGAAGAAATATTATTAAAAAGAAAAATAATTTTAGAAAGAATCTGTTCTTCTTTTTTACCTTAACTGTTTTAACTGTTGTTACAGTAGGATAAATAGGAGGTTGCGAGAAATTCTTATTAGAATCGGCAGGAGAAAAAGGCACTGATGTTAAGCTCGAATTATACACTGGATTAGACGTTTGGTCGTTGTTCATAGGCTTTTTCAATCAGAAATATTTATCGTATTATAGCACAAATTATTTTAGTAAATCTTTTGCTTTATCTAATTGTGAATCAACTTTATTTTTAAAATCACTATCTCCGGGAACTACAACATAATCTGGTTTTATTGGAAAATTTTGATCAATAATTTCACCGTTTGGCAATGTCCAATTACCCGTGGTGTAGACCATCGCAGAGCCATCAGAAAAATTAAATGTTTCTTGAAAACTTCCCTTGCCGTACGAGTTGATTCCCACAACTTTTGCTTTTGATAATTGCTGCAAGGCTCCAGAGAAAATCTCGGATGCAGATGCACTATTAGAATTAACAAGAATTACTGTTGGAATATCTTTAAATCTATCTGCCACAGCATTAGTTAAATTGGATCGAGATGCCTTAACATATTGAATTTTTCCATCATTTCTCTTTTGACCAAAAATTGTCGTATTTGCATCAACAAAATCTTCCAATGCATATTTTGATGCATCAATATAACCACCACCATCGTTTCGCAGATCGATAATCAATTTAGTGCATTTGTTAGAGATAAATTTAGCAACATTTGCATCCCAATTACTTTCCCAGGTTTCTGCTGAATCATCAGTAAATCGAACAATATCAATTTTACAAATTCCATTTTGGTTTAGATTTATGAATTTTATGCTATCAGTTTTGACTTTATCTCTCGTGATTTCAAAAGTTTTATTTTCTCCATTCCGTAAAACAGTGATGGTAACTTTTGTACCCACAGCACCGCGTACAAAAACAGTAATGTCTGATGGCAGTAATTTGGATACATCAGTATCATTCACTTTGACAAAAGCATCTCCAACCTGCAATCCAGCTTTTTCCGCCGGAGAGTTAGAAAATACGGTGAGTATTTTTGATCCGCCATTATTATCCGCAATCTCGACACCAATTCCATAGATATTACCGGCTAATGTGTCCTTGTACTGAGTATATTCTTGGGAATTGTAATAGCGAGTTACGGGATCTTTGAGACCGCTAAGTAATCCCTTGATCGAAGTGTCTTCAAGCTGTGATGAAACGATACGATCCTGATAAAAATAATTTGAATTAAGCTGAGTTATTACTTGGCTGAATTTGTAAAAATCTCCATTTTGACTAAAGTCAAGTGGAGATTTTTTTGATTGATTGAGAAAATTGGATCCGATATATGTACCGATAAATAAAGCTAGAATCACCGCCAAAACAGTAAAGGCATATTTGGAAAATACGTCACTCTTTGCGGCAGTAGGCATTATTTATTCAAGGTTTAAGTAAGGCAATAAAGCTACATATCGAGCCCGTTTTACAGCGGTTGTAATTGATCGCTGGTGTTTGGAACAAGTACCTGTACGAGATCTAGGTAATAATTTACCACGTCTAGATACAAATTTTTTAAGATGACTTAAATCTTTATAATCCAATTCCTTTAGACCTTCTGTGCAGATAGGACATACGGTATTCATAGGTATAAATCTATTTGACTTCTTTTTCTTTTTCTTAACCATGTGAGCTTAATATTTAATTAAAACGGCATTTCATCGGTAATATCTTCCTCGATTTCTTCAATCACTGGAGCCTCTTCATCAGTAGCTACGTTAGTGCTATTTGGTGTTTGTGCACCGTCTTTCTTTGATGTTAACAAGATCATAGAATTAATTCTAATCACTGTTTTTGATTTTGGTAAACCAGCTTGATCTGTCCACTTTTGAGTACGTAATTCACCAGTAACATGTACATAACTACCAGTTGTCAGAATCTGACTACATATCTCTGACAATTTCCCCCAAGCTTCAATCTCATGATATTCTACGGACTCATCCAGAGTGCCGTCAGCCTTTTTAAAACTGCGATTAGTTGCGATACTGAATCTTGCTACAGACGAGCCATTAGTCGTGTATTTTACTACAGGAGCTTTTGTTAAGTGACCAATCAAGAACACAACATTTAGAGATCGACTACTCATTTTATTATTTTTTCAAAATTAAAAATCGTAAAACTTGTGACATAACTCTGAGAGATGAACTAATGTTTGGAACAACATCTGCGCCCAACTCTATGCTATAAACTAGATAATAACCTTCTGAGTGACCTTTAATCTTGTATGCTAAGTATCTTTTTCCTAATGTATCTGTTGATAAAATTTGTCCTTTACCTTCGGATACTAGTTGGACGATTTTTTCTTCTACTGCATTTCTCACCTGATCAGGCAACATTGCCTTCAAAACGACCAATAATTCGTATTTGTTCATAATTATTCTAAATATTCTAAAACTACAGAGAGATTTATACCATAGAAACGATATTTACTCAAGCATTTTTAGCTAAAAATTAAGTGAATTTATTGATCAAAATGAGTTTACGCAATATATTTGGCTCTTTCTTTAAATGACTTCAAAATTGTAATCTTATCGGTATAGTCAAAGTCTGCCCCACTCGGCATACCTACCGAGATCCGTGTAACCGTTATCTTGTCAGCAAAATTGGATATAAGCTGCTCTTGAAGGACTGAGCACGCTACTTCTGAATCAATGTTAAATGGTAATGCAAAAATTATTTCGAACTGTTCTAGCCCTTTTTTGAGACCATTTTCTATCATAGAAGATAAATTTTTGAACACTTTGTCAAAATCATCTCGATCATTAAAAAGACTATTTAAAGCTGTGAAAACAAAATATAGACCATCGTATGCGTTTGTCTTCTCGATAGCATAGATATCCATAATATTTCCAACTATAGCGATCTTTGAAGCGATCCTTTTTGTGTCTGCACAGATTGCACATAGCTCGTCTGATAATGACAAATTGCCACATTGAGGACAGGTGCTAGCTATGGCTAAAGTATTTTGAATTTGGCTCGATATCAACGCACCTAATTCTCGATTATTTGTTAATAAATTTAATACTATTCTCGTCGCGGCTTTTGGTCCGATTCCAGGCATAGATTGAAATAAATTTATTAGATCACTAACTTCTTTTGGCATTATTTGAGCATTTCCATTATTTGACTAATATCCATTGTTTTTGCAAGTTCTTTTTCTAATTTCTTTCGTGCGTCATTGTATGCACTAGTAATGGCTTTAATTAATTGCTCTTTATTATTCGTGTTGATAATGTCATTAACTATTTCTAGTTTTACTATCTCATATGTGCCATTTAGTGTTACATTCACTCTATTTTTATCAGATGTTCCTTGTACTTTGATTGCTTCCATTTCTTTCTTTTTTTGTTCACCCATTTTTCGGAGCTTGTTCACTTTACCTATTTGAGATATTGGATTGACCATAATTTTTTGTTTAATAATTATTATATAAATTTCGACCCAAAGATTTTTTCGGCTTCATTTAGCGAATCTGATTTATTATTGTCAGTTTTATTTTCAGCTTTTTTTTCCGAGACTCTATTTTCTTTTACTTCACCAGTTTTTGCAACCTCTATGTCGCAACTAGTAAGTTCTTTTATTCCTTCAAGTATTATTCCGGCAATTTTATTTTTTTGTAAATATATTTTTGAAACTGTGGAAGCAACAATAATTGTTAAATTTTTTCCATCCTCTTTTATCTGTGATTTTTCTATAATACTATATATCCCCACTTTCTCTTTAAATAAGTTAAGAACCTTGTCTTTAATATTTGTTGAAGCTAACAAGGAATTTGAACTCTTTATTTCCTGTACAGGAATACTAGAAGCAGTTTCGTTTGTTTGAACATTAACGTTTTTATCTTGTGGAATTAAAGATTTTATTTCTTCGCGCTTAATAATTTTTTCCTTTTCTAGACCTACGTTTTCAGAAGAATTAGCAATCAAGTCAGACGATTGCTGAACTGAGTGTGAGGCCTCATTAGAGCTATTTTTATTTGTAAGTAAATACATCAGCTCTTCTTTCCCGCCTAAACGAAATCCACCCACGATATTAATAAAACGAATGTAATCTGAAAAAGTCATTTTACTTTCTTTATACATTTCTTGAGATCGATCCAGCACAGCATCTAGTAATTGTTTCACATCACCCTGAATATCCTCATACTCTTGTAGAAACTCCCATAATTTCTCCATATCGTTATCGAGAATAAGTTTGATAAACACTGAGCTTTTTGAATCATCCATATACATGGCAAACAAATAATCCAGTTGAGAATCTTTTCCTGAGCTTAGTATTTGCTCAAGTAAACTTTCTGCATCACGAAAACTTCCTTTAGATAATTTTGCAACTATTTCTAATTTTTCAATAGGAATAGGTTTCTTTTCCAGATCACAGATATATTCCAGCTTTTTTATTAGATCGGATTGACTCGCAAGCAAGAATTTGAATCTCTGACAACGAGATGAAATCGTTATCGGAATCTTATGGAATTCAGTTGTACAAAATATGAAAATTACATATGAGGGGGGCTCTTCGATGACTTTTAGCAAAGAGTTGACTGCTTCGCGAGTCAACATATGAGCTTCATCAAGAATGATCACTTTAAACTTGTGCGAAAGAGGTTGTGAATAAACTTTTTCTCGGAGTAATCGAGCATCATCAATACCTCGATTTGATGCCGCATCCATCTCGATAATATCTAATTCATCTGTATTAAAATTTGTACAGCTTTCACATTCATTACATGGAAGAAGAACACCTTCTCGTTCAATAGGTTTTTCACAGTTTACCAGCTTGGCAAATATTCGAGCTGTAGAAGTTTTACCACAACCTCGCGGACCAAAAAAAAGGTAGGAATGCCCAATTTCATTTTTTTTCACTTCATTTGATAGAGTAACGGCGATATGTTCCTGCCCTATCAGCTCTTCAAACGACTGCGAACGGTATTTTCTATAGACTACTTGATGAGACATTGGTAAGTATTTTTTCTTGAATTATAAACATTTCCTCTTGAGATAAAGTTTCTGGAATCAATTTCTCGACATGATCATATCCAAAAATATGAAGACATCCATGAATTATACATCTAAATATTTCCTGATGAAAATCTTCGCTGAGACTCAAAGCATTTTCGTGAATAATGTCTAGTGATAAATCTAATTCACCAATATTTGTAAGATTAAAACTAAGAACGTCTGTTGGCTTATTGATATTACGATATTGTAAATTTAACTTTTGAATTTCGCTTTGTGTTAAAAAATTAATTTCTATAGTTTGTAATTGCGAGAATTGAGTTGAAAGTAATTCAATATTTAGATTTTTTTCTAATTTACTTAGGAAATCTTTAATTATCGATGATAATTCATCAGGAATATTATATGTTGAGAATGAAATCATAATAAAATTTATTAAACAAAAAAGTACGGCACTATCTCCGTACTTTATTATACATTACTAATGTAATGTTTGTGGAACTGTTGTGTAACGATAAGACTGAATCTTGCAATTACTTCTTAGCTTTTCTTTTAGCTCGACTTCGTTTGCGCTTTTGTTTTTGAAAAGCACGACGCTGATCGCGTTTCTCGCTTCCTTTACTTCTGTAAAATTGTCGTTTTGTTAATTCTTCAAAAACACCATTGCTAACTAGCTCTCGGACCAATCTTCTCCAAGCAATTTCCGGATTTTCATCGGAACGTACAGCAATTGACATAAAATTCACCTCCTATCCAAATAGTTGTTTAAAATTGAGCAGATCTTTGATAATGATCAAAAATCCCAAGAGTAATAATACCACAAACCCTACACTAGTAACAATATTATAAATTCTTTCGTTAAACTTTTTGCGGGTAATAATCTCAATAATGATAAACAGACCATGCCATCCATCGAGCGCTGGAAATGGTACTGCATTCATTATTCCGATAGCTAGACTAAGTATGGCTATGATAGTCAACACGCCCCAGAAACCATTTAAATCCAAAACACGACGCGTTACAGCATAGATTCCGACGGGACTAGATAATGCATCGGCAGCTATTTGAGGATTTTTTTGTTTAATCGACTCTCCGAATATAAATCCTAACGAACCAAGATAATTGTGACTAGTATTTATAGTCTGTAAAATTCCAGCAAAAGGCTTCGCAAATCCCTTATATTCAATACGTGAGAAAGGTGCTCCAGAAATATTAATTCCTGTTCGAGATTGTCCTTTCGGAACAACTCGGATTTCGACGTTAACAGTACGAGTATCGCCGCCTAGATATGCTACAACTTCGATTGGAACTGTCTTACCTGGATTTTCTTCTAAAATTTTTGAGAATTCTGGAATACCATTGTAATCAATATTATTAATTTTGTTGAGTATATCTCCAGATTTCAATCCTACTTGTTGCGCAGGCGAATTTTCTTCCACGGCTGCTACAGCCAATTTGACATACCCAGAATCAGCTATTGGATAAGTATAATTTGGATCAACGAATGAGGTTCCAAAAAATACACCATCGTTTTTAATAGCAAGAATTGAAAAAATGAAAGCCACAAGAACAAAATTCATCACAACACCAGCGTATATTATGATCAATCTTTTCCAGGCTTTTGCTTGGGAGAAGCTGCCTGATTTATTAGAAGACTCACCTTCTCCAAGCATTTTCACATAACCGCCAATAGGTAATGCACGTAAACTATATTGTGTTCCACGCCACATTTTTTTGGCAACTAAAGGTCCCATTCCTATAGAAAATTCTTCTACAGAAACTCCGAATCTTTTTGCCATTATAAAATGACCAAATTCATGAATGGAAACGATAAGAGTCAAAATAATCAGAAACAGGAATATTGTGAGGACGGTTTCGATCATTATTAAAGAGTATTAATTTCTGTTATTTTTTTTGTTTTTATTTCGTCGACTTTTTTGTTAAAAATCTTTATCAGTTCATCGACTTTAGATTCTAGAGATGCTTTTACGTCTTCTGAGATTTCCTTAGCTTTAAACTGCTTATCGATAATTGTCATCTCATCGCGACGAAGATTACGAATCGAGACTAGACAGTCTTCAGCTTTAGTAGAAACAACTTTTGATAATTCAGTACGTTTTTCTTGAGTTGGAGCTGGGAAATTAACTTTAAGACTACCTCCATCAACAGAAGGATTTAAGTTTAAAGTATCTAAAATTGCGTTTTTTACTGTTTCCGCAATAGTACTATCCCAGAGATTGACGACGTATGAACCGCTTCCAAGAGAATTAACCGTTCCAAGATCACGAATCTTCATTTTCGAATTATATACATCAGCCTTCACTTCCTCCAGTAAAACATTGCCACCAGTGGATGAGTGAAAAAATTTTATAGCTTCCTCGAAATGTTCAATAGCTTTATCTAGTTTGCTTTTATCCATATTTTATTGAAAATTATTGACCAAGAACCATTTTAGTAAATCTCTTTACTTTAATGTTTTCTCCAAATTTTGCAATAGCCTCTTTTAGCATTTCTGCTACAGTTAACGAAGGATCTTGATAAAAAGTTTGATTTAATAATACTTCTTCTTTTGGATTAGAAATATTATCTGAGTCAGTTTCACTGACATACAAAGGATCGTGAAGAACGATTTGAATAGCAATATTTTTTGCTAACTTGTGAAATTCCTCATTACGAGCTACGAAATCTGTTTCGCAATTTAATTCGAGAAGAACACCGATTTTATGATTATGAACATACGGAAAAATAATTCCTTGATTTGCTTCACGTTCCATTTTTTTGGTTGCGCTAGTCAAACCTTTTTCGCGAAGAAATTTTAACGCATCATCATAGTTGCCGTCTGCTTTTTCGAGTGCTGCACGAACGTCACTAAAGGAGGCTAATGTTTGCTCTCGTAATTGTTTAACGTCATTTATATTTACGCTCATAATACTTTGTTGATATTTAAAATGAATTTAGTACCGAAATACCAATTTAGATTTTTTTGGATGTTGCTGACTTTACTTTTGCAACTGGCTCGATTTCTTCAGTTTCTGCTGCAATAGTAGGCTCAGCCATATCGGACATTTTGACACGAACTGTGACAGAAGATTCGTCTTCATCAGCAACTTCGATTACGTTCTTTTTACTTAATTTCTCAGTCATCTTGCTGATATCTTCATCAATTTTAGTGAAATCAACTTCTTCTGGCATTCCAGTTCGTTTGACAACTACTTGTTTGACATAATCTGCAATAAGCTGAATTGATCTGATTGCATCATCATTTCCTGGTATTTTGTAATCAATATCGTCAGGATCACAATTTGTATCAAGAATAGCAACAACAGGAATATTTAATTTTTTAGCTTCTCGTCGAGCTGTTTTTTCAAAATTGGTATCCACAATAAACATTGCTACTGGTTTTTTGTCTAGAACTCGAACACCACCATAAAGTCGCTCTAATTTCTTTAGTTCTTTTTTCATTAGAACTAATTCTTTTTTAGTACGATTCTCTACCCCTTCGTTAAAGCTTTTAACTAGTTCATCAATTTTTTTGATTCTTTGCTTCACAATAGGGAAATTAGTGAGTAAACCGCCTGGCCATCGAGAAACAACATATGGCATGCCTAGTTCTCGAGCTAAATCTTTAATGATATCTTGAGCTTGTTTTTTTGTTCCTACGAAAAGAATGTCGCCTTTTTCAGATGATTCTTTGAGGAACTTAAGTGCATCATTGAGGTAGTCTACCGTTTGGTAAACATCAATAATGTGGATTCCGTTTTTCTCACCAAAAATAAATTTCTTATTCTTTGGATTCCAACGGTTAGTCTGGTGACCAAAATGAAGACCGGCTTGTAGAAACTTGTTTATAGTTTCTTTTGTTTTATCTAATTGTACTGGCATTTTTTCCTCCTTGTTTTTCAAATCTACCGGCAAATAAATTAATAAGGGGGAGCACGGTAGAATAATTTACACAATCATATCACAACTTTAGATAAATTTCACCATCGGTTCTCTCTATCTGATTTTCCATCTCTAAAAGTGTTAGTTCCGTAAGAAGTGAACCAGAATCTAAACCTAAATTTTGACTAATTAAATCAGGATCCGTTACTCCTTGCTTGATTTGGATAAGGATATTAGAGGAATGCGGTCTGTTGGAAGAAAAAACCGGAGATTCCGATATGCTTTTTGGTCTATAAACACTAGAAAAATCTTCAATAATATCTTGAGGAATTCGAGCTAATTTGGCCAGATTTTTAGAAATCAATTGATTACAACCAGCTGAAGTCGTTTTCGTAATATCGCCAGGAATCGCATATAAATTTCGTCCATATTCAAATGCTAATGTAGACGCGATTAAACTACCACTCTTCTCCGCTGCTTCCGTAACTAGTAGGCCAACCGATAATCCAGCAATAATTCGACTACGCAATGGGAAAAAAGCTCGAACAGGCTCTACTGATGGTTGATACTCTGAGATAACTAATCCGTTTTTCTGAATTATTTCTTTATAAAGATTATAATTTACAGCAGGATAAATATGTTTATGACCCGAGCCAAGAACTGCGATCGTACCGTTCTCTATAGACTCTCGGTGTGCAATACTGTCAATACCTGTCGCCAGGCCTGACACGATTACAAATCCATATTTAGATAATTCGCTAGCAAAATGTTTAGTAGTGGTGATGCCATAAGATGTAGGATTGCGCGAACCAACAATAGCAAGTGTAGTCTTCTTTAAAAGTGAAATATTACCTTTGCAAAATAAATATCTCGGGGCATCATGTATCGCTAATAATTTTTCCGAATATCTTGAATCCGATTGTGAAATAATCTCTATTTCATCAGACAATAAATCTTTTTCAAACTTTGTTCTCCATGATTGATAATTTTGAATTGTAATTTCAGGAAATTTTTTAGAAAAATGTTTAAACAAACCTATTTTAGGATTTTCTAATCTAACTTTATCAATAGATTTAAAACCAATATTTTTAAAACTTGTTAGATACAAATCGATAAAATCTGATTCTTTCATTTTAATTTATCATTTATTTTATAGTCGGTGTATAGCCAATCGATGAAATTACGTGCCAATTTAACAGTATTATTACTCGTTCCTCCACGCTCCAGAAGCATTGTGAAAGAGTACTGAGGATTTTCAGTTGGGAAAAACCCGACAGCCCATCCGTGCCTATTGGGATATGCACCCGTCACGGGATCTGGCGCACCAAATTCTGCTGTTCCGGATTTAGCTGAGACATTAACATAAGGCGAATTTAAATCTTGAATGATTCCGTTCGCTTTATCATGAACACCGCAATACATTCCATCTTTTATAGTACTATATGTGTTTGGCGAATAATTTAATGTGTTGCGTATAGTTGTTGTAGCATATGTTTTATTATTAGATTCTAAACTATCACTAGTTGCATATAGCACATGTGGTTGTAGCAAATTTCCGTTCGTGGCAATTGCCGTCACCATAGTTTGGATTTGAATGGGTGAAAGAAGTGTATATCCTTGCCCAATAACTGTATTTAATAAATCTCCGCCTACCCAATCAGTATTGTAAAGATCTTTTTTCACCGCAGGAGATGAAATATAACCAGGAAAGCCTTCGGGCACATCGATTCCAGTTTTTTGACCTAATCCGTAGGCCTTTCCATAGGCATCAATCTGATCAATAGCACGACCATTCGTTTTAGAATCCATTTGCAGAGATGCTTTCATATGAAAAAGATTGCTTGAAACACATAGCGCACGAACGACATTGATTGTGCCACGATCAATGTTACTAAAATCGCGAAATGTTACTCCACCGTACTTCCACGTACCGCCCGTAGGAAATGTAGTATTCCGATCAATAGAATTTGTTTCTAATAATGTCGTGTCTGTGTTTAATTTGAAAACAGAGCCAGGAGGATAAGTGGTATCAGAAATACGGTCTAATTGAGGCGATTTGGGATCATTATTTAATTTTTCAAAATCTTTAATTCCTATTCCTCCGACAAATAAATTGTCATCATATGAAGGAAGAGAGACATAAGCTAAAATTTCACCTGTTTTTACATTTTGCAATATTCCTATAGCGCCATCGGCTCCATAAGTCTTTATTCCATCAGATAAAACCTGATACATTTTCTTTTGTATATCAAGATCGACACTAAGATAAATATTTTTTCCACTAGTTGGGGGAGTTTCAAGAGACATTTCTTTTGTTCGATTGTCTATTGATAATTTGCCATCTTCGCCACGCAGAACTGTATCGTAAGATGATTCTACTCCTGCACGACCGATCTCAGAATTTGCAGAATAACCAAATTTCTGATCATCTTCGGTAACCTCTCCTGTATAACCTAGCAAATGCGCGACCAAATCTTTTTGAGGATAGATTCGCTGAGAATCAGACTCTAATTTGAGCCCCGTCCATTTTTGTGGATCCGCTAAATATTTAGTAATAAATACTGGATTTTTAAAATCTTTATCGATTAAAATTTTATCAGGAATATTTTTCTGTTTTTCAGAATTAGTTTTATTCTGAGCCAATGTGTTTTTTACTTCTTCATACTTTGTTTTTATAAAATCCAGATCAGCTGAATTAGTACTTAAATCTGTAGTAATTGAGGCGAAATAAGCATCACCGGAAATTTCAAGTGGTTGTAGATAGAGAGAATATGACGCTTTATTCTCCGCTAATATCCTGCCAAATCTATCAAATATCATTCCACGTGGAGCTTTGACGGCTTCAGAAGTAAAACGAGAAACTAAATCATTTCGTAATGACGCTCCTTGCCTAATTTGTAATTCAAACGATGTGAGAGCCACAGTCATAATCAAACCGAGGCTGACAAACGTCATCAAAAATCTATCTTTCATACTTATATTTTGTAAAAAAAGAAATCACACCACCAATAATAGCTAGTATTAATAAATTTATAAAAAATTTTGGCGCTATTACTAACTTGAAGTTATCAAATATAAATAAAATTACAACGTAATCCAATACAAAAAAAATTGAGGTGAATAAAATCTGCATAATTTTAATATCTGTAATCAAATATCGACGAATAGACAAAAACGCCGTCTCCATACCTATTATCACCAAAGGCATTAAGCCAATTAAGACCATGTTTGAGCCTAATCCAAGAAAATAAAAAAATCCAAATAATGTAGGTAAATAAGTTTTACGAGATGAGACAAATATCGAAATATAAACTAGAAATCCAAGAAAAATTGTATATCCGGCAATTGAAAGTCCTAGAGAAGCATCGGTAATTCCCCAAAGAAAAAAGATTAAAACCAGTATAAAATTTATAATCATATATTAATGAATAAAATAGAATTATTCTGGATGTCTGTGTCTAAATAAAATCTTTTATTATCATCTAAATCAATTTTTGAAACTTTACCCACGTAAATATCCGGAGCAAATGTCCCCAATGATGATGTAAAAAATAAATCTCCAACTTTGATGTTATTATTTTGACTCGTATTAATACAAGTTACGACTCCATTTTTTTGAGTATCTACTACGGCATTCGGCGTGGCAGAACTTTTGATGGTTACTTTTTGAGAATCAAGTAGATAGTATGGGACAATATCAGCTGTAAATTTCTTTACGCTATTTATTTTTCCGATTAAACTGCCTGTATCGTTAAATACATCCTGGCCTTCTTTGATTCCATCAATTTCTCCTTTATCAATTGTAATTTTAGAAGGTAATTTATCTTGTAAGGATAGCGAAATATTTCTAGCTAATATTTTGTTTTTTTGTGGAATGATTATTTGATTCAATTTTCGCAGAGAATCAATCTCTGTTTGAACGAATTTAAGATTATCGATTTGTATATCTTTCTCAATTATTTTTTTTCTTAAATCTAGATTATCTGATGCAAGGTCAGAATTATTTTCAAATTTTGTCAGAAATATCTCAAAACTACTTTTATTGTCATTAACATATTTTTCGACAGGAACTGTAAATATATCGAAAATTGGAACCAATTTAAAAAAATTAAAATATGAAAGAACTATTAGCACTATAGAAAAGAAAATTAATAATGCGTTAATATTTAGAGGTAATTTGTTTCGTTTATTATTTTTAAATGAGTTCATCCTTATCTACCTGTACTTTTGACAACAAATCGATATCCTCTAGCAAAAGTTGAGTTCCCTTAACAACGCAAGTGATTGGATCGTCAGCAACAATACATTTTATTTTAACTTTTTCTTCGAAATATTTTGCAATACCAGGTATCATAGCACCACCTCCAGCAAGCACGATACCTCTCTCTCCTATGTCAGAGAGTAGCTCTGGTGGAGCTTCTTCTAGCGCAATAGATATTGCTTCTGCGATAGCTTTTAACTGAACGGAAATAGCTTCGCGAACTTCAAGCGAGGTAAGTGTTAAAACTTTAGGCATACCATCGACAAGATCTCGACCACGAACTTCCGCTGTTTTATTTTCTCCGACTTGATATGCCGAACCTATTTTTATTTTTATTTCCTCAGCAATTCGTTCTCCTATGATAATGTTATATTTATGACGAACATAATTGACCACTTCTTGATCCATTTCATCTCCAGCTATTTGTATAGTTTTATCAACCACAATACCGCCTAAAGAAATAATAGCTATGTCCGTAGTTCCACCTCCAATATCGACGATCATACTCCCCTGTGGCTCTGTAATAGGTAAACCGGCACCGATAGCAGCTGCCATCGGCTCTTCGATAACAAAGGCTTGACGCGCACCTGCGCTACGAGCAGCATCTTTTACAGCTTTTTTCCCGACTTCTGTAGCTGTAGAAGGGATTCCGATTACCACACGTGGTCGAGGAATTTTGATAGCCTTGGTCGATCGACTATAAGCTAACTCAATAAAGTGTTGGATCATATCCCGCGTCGCATCAAAATCTGAGATAACTCCATCTTTTAATGGACGAATTGCGACTATATTGGCGGGTGTACGACCAATCATTTTCTTGGCTTCTGTACCCACGCTCAGAATTTGTTTTGTTTTTTTATTTATAGCTACAACTGTCGGCTCAGTCGCGATAATACCTTCATGGCGTAAAGCGATTTTGGTATTTGCAGTACCCAAATCTATGCCTATATCATCGGTAAAAATTTTCCAGAAAAGATCGATTAAATTCTTTGGCATAGTTATTTCAAAACATTTATTGAGCAGATTCTAACAGATTTGGAAAACGAAGACACAAAAAAGCCTCTTTCGAGGCATTTTTATTATTTAGCGGCTGCGTAGCTAAGAACAGTTTTTTTCAAAGATTTATAGCATCGCATACACGATACGATTTTTTGAGTACCTTTGATTATTCGGACTTGACGAAAATTTGGAGAAACTTTTTCAGAATGAATAACAGCATCCAGTCCACGAGGACCTCTGTTTGCAAACGTTTTTTTCTTATTATGGCTAGTGTGTCGACTTTGATTTCGCATGACACTACTTTTACCACATATTGCACATACCTTGGACATAACTGCGAGAAATTAATTTAGCGTAATGAGGATACCGTAAAATGTGCTTTTTTGCAAGGATAAATCCCGCCATTTTACATTTTCTATTGAAGAATTTATAATGATTTACCCACTTTAGTATCTGTCGTGTGTCCTGTATAAATTGTTCTATAAATGATTTTTTAAAGTACGACCTGCTATAACCGTGGTTATGGTACGGAAACACTAAGTCTGTTCTAACGAACATGTCCCATGACACAATAGACTGTACCAAGGTGGGCCTTGGAATTGGCTGACCGTTTGCAATTATACGTAATCAATAAGATAATACCCACTAGTGTGTTTCATAATGTAATGCAAATTACAAGTCGTAAAACGCCGAAGTAACTCAGTTGGTAGAGTAGCTGTTTTGTAAACAGCAAGTCGCGGGTCCGAGTCCCGCCTTCGGCTCCAAGTAAAGTGGTTAGTAATTTGTGATTCATAGTTAATAATAAAGCCTCCCCGTTATCTGTAACTAAATTATTAATTGTGAAATGCTAATTCTTAATTGATATCTGCTGGAGTAGCTCAGCTGGTAGAGCATTCCCATGGTAAGGGAAAGGTCATGGGTCCGAGTCCCATCTTCAGCTCCAGACTTTATGTTCGTTGTATGGTTAAATAGTTGTATGGTTAAGAATCCTTCCTCAATGAAGGTGTTCGTAAAGAACAGTCGCCCAATTCTTCATTCTTAATTCGTAATTGATTCCGCGGGTGTCCGTTAATGGCTAAACGAGCGGTTTCCAAAACCGCCCCTGGAGGTTCGAGTCCTTCCACCCGTGCCAACGCGAAAGTTAACGTTGCGAGTGAAAGCAAACAATCTTTTGCTGAATTCGTACCGTATTTTCTTCGTGATCCAGTAAAAGTTTGCCTTAGCAATGCCCAAACCTTTGTGATTTGGTGTCTTTGCGATTAAATCCCTTAATTCGTAATTTCTCCATATTTTAGATTAGAAAAATATGGATCTAGAAATTTTACCGGCAACCGAACCAGATATTCAGAAAATTCAAGAATGAAGAAAAATATGCTGGCAGGATAACTATATTAATCCAGAAACTGAAGTGACGGAAGAAGTTTTACAAACTCAATTAGCCAAATTACCTGTATCTGAGTCTGACATTTCTTATTTCAGAGATCACATGCTGTCAAACCCAGAAAATAGCCCTTCTAATCTTGTAGCAAAAATCAAAAATATTGTCGTTGGAGTAATATTCTATGAAATACAGCAAGATAAAAGCGGTGAAATAGGAGTATTTATCGATCGTGAGTACAGAGGTCAAAAAATAGGATCAAAACTTTTAGAAGCTTTGATAACCAAAACAACTAACGATTTACAAGTTACTATTTTTGCAAAAAATAGAAGTCGACAACTATATAAACAACACGGATTTTTAGAAGATGGTCCAGAAACAACCCACACTTTTTTCGAAGGTATTTATTTACCAGTGCAGACTTTAAGATTAAAAAGAACTCATTAATTGTAATAAGTTTACTTACTCTATGTTCTACTACGTCATTTGGAATTTCCACAATTATTAACTGCCATCGGCTAATTGATAGCTAATTCTCGTATTTCCTTGCTTAACTTTAATTTTAGGAATAATTACCTTCCCGACTTGAAGTAAATGTTTAACATGAGTTCCGCCACATGGCTGACCTTTATCGGGAGCAGAGGCGTAAACAATGCGAATCGGTTTCCCTTCAGGAATATGAGATGGCACGTAGAGGCATTGTTTCAGATCATCAAGTGAAGAAACTATTTCCGCATGAGTTTGATAATCCGTGGCAATGATTTCGTTAACTTTGTTTTCTAATTCTTTTGCAATAGATTGAAGATCGCCTGCAAGCTCACCAACATATTCGATATATGGACCGTCGGGATAGTGATAACCTTTTAAAGGCGTTAAATCTTTATTATAGCCAAAGAAATATAGAGCATCATCGACCAAATGTCCCGCCGTATGAATCCGAGCATGCAGCTTTCTTCTCTCCTCGTTTATGTGAACGTGAACTTCGCCGGTGATAAAATTTTCTTTCTCAAAATGACCAATATGATAGACTTTGCTATCTTTAAATCTAACCTCTGTGACTATGAAAATTAGATCTTGTTGAGAAATTTCCCCGGTATCATAAGGCTGACCTCCCGCCTGCGGATACATAATCGTATGATCGAGAATTAAACTCAGCTTTTCGCCTTCATAATTTTCAACCGATAACAATTTTGCATCAGTATCGAATAAATAAGTATCTTCAAGATAATCCAGCTTTGTATTTTCCATAATATTAAATTTAGTTTCCAAATATTTTATCTAATTTATTTATAACCAATTTGAATTGTTTCATAAATATATCAAAACTTGTTATTATAAAATCGCTTTTTAGTTCCCAGCTTGATGATATCGAATTATCAATCTCTATTTCAACAATATTATTGACATACTTTCCTTTTTCTAATCTCTCCCCCCCCTCTTTATAAAATTTCATGTAAACTCCAGGCAATCCAAAGCTCAATTTCGCTTCACCTTCATTACCATTTCTATACTTTAGTAAATCTTCATAATATTCTTTTAAATTACTAAAACCTATCTCAACATTAGGTAGGTAAAAAGATAAACCGTCTAATTCTCCTTTCATAGAAAAGATTATTTCTTCACTAGATTCGATAATATCTGCGTCAAGAAAAAATCTTATAAATTGATCCTCGCTTGACCTAAGCTCTAATTCCATAAATTCAATAGAATATGCTCTGATTAAACCACCAATAACACATTTTGTGAATATTTGGAAATTGTGAGATTGTGTAAATTGAGAAATTATGAACTGTCATCCCACACTTGATGCAGGAGCTTTCCCCTTCCTCTGTCATTTCGAATCGGATGTAATCCGCGTATCTCATGAGAAATCCCGTCGGAAGGTTTAACAACTAAGAATTAAAGGTCGGATAAGAGTTTACTTTGAGATAATTATTCATATAAATACTACTAAACTTTAACAATTCATTCTCGAATCTGCACGCGTTTTCGGCTTGCGTCGTAGGATTGTATATAGCAAACGACTCGCGCGCTGGTTTTTCGTTCTTTTTGCCATCAAAAAGAACGAAAGTAAATACAACCTGAATAAATAACATTTGGCCCTAACCCACATTGACATGAACATAAGCACAAGGAGGAAAGAGACAGGGAAGCTCGCATTCGTAACAGATTGCTTCGCTTTGGCTCGCAATGACAATAATGAGAAACACAGAAATGGATTCCCGCCTTCGCGGGAATGACAGGCTCACCCACCAACCCTCCATCAAATCCCCTTAATACTTGAAATAAAAACAAAAAAACCATACAATACAACGCCTTAAGTACACCTATAGCTTTTTATAAATCACAATGAGTAAAAACAGAAAGATAAACCTTAAATCTGGTTTATCTAAAATCTTTAGAGGTTTATGGACTGTTACTCTGATTCCATATGGGATCGCGACGTACAGAGAGCTGAAAACCGTAGATTGGATGCCGTATTGGCAGACTGTCAAAGTGACCGCATTTGTTATAGTATTTTCTGTAATCATTGCGAGTTTGGTCTATGGCGTAGACCAGATAATCACAAATGTTTTTAAACTGATCAAAATTTTTAACTAGATAATAAAATGATACTGAACAAAAATAAAGGGAAACTAGCGTGGTATGTTTTGTACACTCATTCAGGTCATGAGAACAAAGTATCTGAATTGATACGACAACGCGCAGAAAATTCAGGTCTTGGTGAACAAATCCTGGAAATAGTTACACCTAGTCGTCACGTTATTCAGCTTAAAAATGGCAAGAAAAAAGATATAACAGAAAAAATTTTGCCTGGTTATTTACTCGTAAACATGATTTTATCTGAAGATACATGGTCTATCGTTCGTGATACACCAGGAGTCACATCATTTGTTGGTACAGGTAAAAAACCTACAGCTGTAACAGAATTACAGGCGGAAGCAATTATAAAATTCTCTAAAATACAGGCTCCAGCTTTCAAAACAAACATAACTCCAGGAGATACCGTGAAAGTAAAAAATGGAAACTTTAAAGAATATACAGGAATTATTGATACTATTAATCAAGAGAAAGGAAAAGTTACTGTTAAACTACATTTTTTAGGTCGTGAAGTACCAGTTACGTTAGATATTTTAGAAATTGAAAAGATATAACAATGGCAAAAAAAATTAAAGCACTATTAAAATTTCAGATTATGGCCGGCAAAGCCAATCCAGCACCACCAGTTGGTCCTGCACTTGGTCAACATGGTCTTAACATCATGGAGTTTTGTAACGCATTCAATGCTCAAACAGCAAATATGGATGGATTAACAATCCCTGTAATTGTAACCGTTTATGAAGATCGTTCATATAGTTTTATCACTAAGACTCCTCCAACAGCGGATTTAATCAAAAAAGAAATTTCGTTAGGAAAAGGATCAGGAACACCAAACAAAACTAAAGTTGGAACCGTCGGTATGGATAAATTGAAAAAAATTGCTGAAATGAAGCTAAATGACATGAATACTAAGAGTCTCGACTCCGCTCTAGCAATGGTAGTCGGCACAGCCAAAAGCATGGGACTTAATATCACAGAATAAATAATTGAAAAAACTATGGATTATAAAAGCATTTTAAAAAAGATTCGTACACAAAAAGAAAAGAAATTTGATGAAACTGTTGAATTAATTTTCTCTGTTGATACTGGTAAATCCAGTGAAGGCTCACTGCGTATGGACTTAAACATTCCAAACAGCTTTGGCAAAGGCAAAAAGATTTTGGTTCTATGTGATAAAGCTGAGGAATCTGATGCAAAAGCTGCAGATTTCTTAGGTCTCGATGAATATGTAGAGAAAATTAAGTCTGGATGGAAAGAATTTGATGTTGTCATCGCTACTCCTACAGTCATGCCAAAGATTGCTATTCTGGGTAAATATCTCGGTTCATCTGGTCTTATGCCAAATCCTAAAGCAGGAACAGTAACAAAAGATATAGCAAATGCTATTAAAGAATTTCAATCAGGAAAAGTTAACGTAAAAGCTAACAAATCTGGTCAAATTCAATTGGTTGCAGGAAAAAGATCTATGGATGATGAAAAATTGTTAGAAAATTTAGAATATGTTGTAAGAACTATTTCTGAGTCGATCGGAAAACAAGCTACATTAAAGCTAAAAAGCATTTTCGTGAAGACATCTATGGGTGCTCCATATAGACTTGCATAATTGCTTGTGATATCATCTATAAAACTAAATAGTCTGAGACACTAGGCAAAAGCATAAGCCCTGGTTAGACATTCAAGATAATAATATTATCTAAAGATAAAAGTCTCAGATTTGAGGCTTTTTTTATTGGGTATTAATTTTAAAGATTAAGAAAATGGCAAAAAATAAGAATCAAAAACAAAATCTAATAAATCTTTATAAAGATTTAATTTCCAAGGCTCAAAGTATGTATTTTTTTGCAGGAAATTTAAATGCTGCAAAAACTACAGAATTAAAAAAAGCCCTTTCAGATGGATCAAAATTGAGTTTATTAAAAAATACTATATTTAACATTGCAGCAAAGAATTCTAATCTAGAACTTGAGCTCAATGACTACAATAATGTAGTTTTTGTTAACGAATCAATTATTGAAGATGCCAATATTTTGAATAAGTTTTGCGCAGAAAATGAATATAAGATGATCAAGGTAACAATTGGAAAGTCTATATATGAAGGTAACAAATTGAAACAAATTTCATCTCTAGGCAGTCAGTCCCAAGTCAATACAAAACTCGTTTCTATACTCTCTTCTCCCGCCTCTATGTTAGTTCGGGGTTTGAATAGTCCGATACAGAAATTAGCTAGTGTGTTGTCCCAAATACAAAAATAATTTATTTAATTTATAAAAAAAGTTATGGCAAACAAAGTAGAAACAATATTAGAACAAATCAGCGAATTAAACATCGTTGAAGTAAGTGACTTGGTAAAAGCACTTGAAGAAAAGTTTGGAGTGTCAGCAGCTATGCCAACTATGGTAGCAGCAAGTGGAGCAGCAGCAGGTGTCGCTACAGAAGCAGCAGAAGAGAAAACATCATTTGATGTAGAGCTAACTTCTGGTGGTAGCCAAAAGATCGCAGTTATCAAAGTAGTACGTGAGTTAAACTCTACTCTAGGACTAAAAGAAGCTAAAGATCTAGTAGAAGCAGCTCCTAAGATGGTATTATCAGGTGTTAAAAAAGATGCAGCAGATGCAGCAAAAGCAAAATTAGAAGAAGCAGGTGCAACAGTAACACTTAAGTAATTACAAATTCAAAATTACGAATTACGAAAGTAAGTAAAAAGGACTCGAAAGAGTCCTTTTTACTTTTGTAGTCATTGCGAGGACACGAAGGAATCTTTTGTAGTAACTAGTTCTAAAAATTTTTGATATTATATTAATTCAGATATTTAAATCTTTTTAAAAAACTTCTTAACATTCTCCACATCTCTCATATACATATCTTCAGCATTAGGATTTGTACGCATATCGATAGCTTGCGGAAAATCAATAATATAAATCTCATCCTCCCAAAACAAAATATTAAACTCCGATAAATCACCATGAACAATACCATTCTCGCGAAAGATTTCCATATTTTTTAATACTTTTTCATATAATTCCTGATTTTGCACAGAAGACAAAACAACATTTTTAATTTTTGGTGCTGCTATATCAAAATCTCCCACGTACTGCATCAAAATACTATTGTCTGTATACGAAAATACTTCAGGAACATTCGCACCTGACTGAAATAAATTATCCAACATCTGATATTCGAGAGCCGTCCGTGAAGCTTCCAAAAGTCTTCTACCAAATGCTGTTTTCTTTTCTAGAGCTCTACGATGACTATTGTGTTTAATAAACTTTCCCTCTCTGTAAACAGCATATCTATTGAATGAAGTGTGGGAATTATCTTTGTATACTTTTAATGCATAGAGACTATCATTCCATGAGACAAGAAATACCGTAGCTTCTTTGCCAGATTTTATTTCACGAATAATTTCTAATTTTATTTTCTTTTTGGAAAAATCTAATAAAGATTTATCTAATTGATTCATCAATGTGATTTACGCTTTAAAATTCGAGTAAAAAGCACTATCGTTAACAATCTTTTGTAACCCGTGTGCGACGACCAAGTCTGGCTCATCAGCTATGAAAAAAGAAACACCAATACTCTTCGTAAGTAATGTAGAAATATTTGGCAAAAGCGCAGTGCCACCGCAGACCATCACACCAGCGTCGACAATGTCAGAAGATAGCTCTGGGGGAGTTTTTTCCATAACTTGTTTAATCATCACTATTATATTCATAAGAACAGGTTTAATAGAATCTACGACATCATTTGTTTTAAGAGTAATATTCCGAGGCATATTGTTGGCAGCATCGCGTCCACGAACTTCAATTTCTTTCTCATCCTCTACTCTCATACAATTTCCAATACGTAATTTTATTGATTCCGCCATAGCGGAACCGATTAGAAGTTGATAATGTTTTTTCACATGAGAAATAATAGCATCAGTAATGTTGTTTCCAGCTATACGCGTCGAATTCGATAGCACCATTCCACCTAAAGACATTATTCCCATTTCAGTGATTCCACCACCGATTGAGAGAATAGTATTTCCAAAAGGGGTATTTATATCCATATCAACTGCAAAAGAGGCGCACATCAATGAAGGAACTAAATAAGCTTCGCGTGCTCCTGCGGATACGCCAGCTTCATACATCGCCCGACGCTCCACGGAAGTAATGCCTACTGGTAAGGATAAAATGACATCAGGCTTAAAAAACCTATTACGCTTGGATACTTTAGCAATTATGTAAGTAAGCACAGCAGCCGCTACACGAGGGCTTGATATGACTCCTTCTTTGATCGGATACGCCACAGTGATATTTTCCGGTGTCTTCCCAACTGTTTTAAGAGCTTCATCACCAATGGCAATAACTCTATTTGTAATGCTGTCAATTGCAACTATTGAGGGTTCATTATAGAGAATTTCTCCGCTATCGCTCACCACAATAGTTTTCACTGAGCCAAAGTCTATAGCGATAGTTTTACGCAACATGTATTAGAAATTAGTGAAATTTAATGTTATATTTGATTATAACATATCGTTTTATGCATTGGAGGAATCGTTTTTTTGCCGTTCTAGAAATAGTAGTTTTAGTCAGTGCAATCATAATTGTATCCGCTACTATATTTGGAATTAAATTCGATCCAGAAAAAAGAGTTTTGGTACAAACGGGAGCATTATCAATTCAAAATTTAGAATACAACACTGAAGTAAATTTTAACAATACTATTTATAAATCAAAAAAAGACATAAGTATTACACTTTTAGATGAAAACACTTATAAACTTGATGTGAAAAAAAATGACCGTAAAGATTATTCTACAAATGTCGCTATCAAAAAAGGAGAAGTTACTTATATTTCACCTATTTTACTACCCAACTATTTGAAATCAGAAACAAAATATGAAAATGTAATATTTTCAACTGTGAAAAATGGATTCATATTTTTTATTAATAGTGAAAGTAACATTTATTACTTCCATCGCGCTGCTGTAACCAAATCTCTTTTTACAGTAGAAACTACAGATCAAAAAATCGATATAACTAAACTCTTTAACAAGGATAAACCGATTACGGACTTCTTTTCTGATGAGAATAGTAACTATGCTGTATTTAGCAATGACGGAACCCGATTGCTGGCAACTTTCAAAAATCCGTTTGGGCAAAGCATAAATATAGCAAATGTGGCTTCGATCCTGGATAAGTACACCATTTCAGCCATAACCAATGGATACTTGATACTAAACGTAGATCAAACATTTTATACATATAAGATTGGATCCTCGAATTCTACTATTCCAGTAAGGATTTCCGAAGGTAACGCAAATCAGTTTTTTATCTCGTCAGATAATAGTCTTGAAATTGTCATGCTGGAAACGGATAAAATCGTATTTACAAAGTATTCTCTAGATGGGAATCAACAGGAACAAAAAAAATTTGATAATACTTTAGTCAAATCTGTTTCAAAAGCTTTTTATTTTTACAATTCTTTTTACATTATCGATACAGATTTTAATTTATATGAAATAACCAATTTAGGACCTCTATTAATACAAAAAAACAATAAGTCTTTTGAAATAATTGATAAAAATACAGCTGTTTTTTATACCAATGAATCTAATTCTAATATAATTTTATTATTTAAAGATAAATCATATTCGACAAAAGTGAGTAATGAGATTGGAGATATATTCTTTTTTGCTGATTTATTTAGTTTTACATATCTAGATAAGCAGCAAAATGTCCATGTAGCAGACATCGGGGGTCAAGATAACATATTGATAAATGGAATTGACAATTCTTCTTACGTAGTAATACAAAATAGCTCGGATTATTATTTTTATTTTGAGCTAAAAAGTGAAATCCGATTAATCAATATTGGAAACGGAAATTAATGTTCTCGGTAGGAATCGAACCTACGACCTAGGCTTTAGGAGGGCCTCGCTCTATCCACTGAGCTACGAGAACATATTCAATTATTTACAAATCATAAATATTATGGAGTAGTTGTAGTCTATGATCCAGATGATAATTTTGTCTCTGATCCATCCTTGACTTCAGCAGATATTTGGATATATGCGGTTAACATTATTCGCAAATGGTTTTTTTCTTCTTCTGACTGGATATTTTGAATTCTACTTTTGATTTAACCGTTTCAAGTATTTTTTTCCGTTTGATACTGAAACACCAAATCCATTTATCTCTAAATTTTAAATATCTTAAGAATTATACAATAAAATATTCTTTTAAAAAGATGTGCGAGCTATAGTCAATAATACTTAATTATCTTCATAATAGTTTTACAAACAATCAACAACATCCTAATTTTCAATTGCTATACAAATTCCGTAAATATTTTTAATAGATGTACAACCATTGATCTTTCCTTTATTATTACCTATTGATGCTCGCTCTTCTTGTTTTGCTTTAACTAAATGAAGATACTGAAAACCATTTACTTTACATAAAACAATTTGTCCAATATTTGGTTCATTAATTTCTAAAGGCCTTACCGTACAGAGTTGTCCTGAATTAATTTTCCCGGTCATTGAATTCCCTTTAGGCCTAAATTGGACAACTTCTCCTTTCTTTAATTTTTCAATATAACCATTTGCCCAACTCATAAAATATAAATATAAGAAAATTATAGCAGGGAACAAGAAAAACAAAAATCCCGACATTTCTATCAGGACTTATAAGACATGATACTATGAATTAGCCTCGTTTCAAAAACCAATCTGTAGAGAAAAATAACTTATCCATAGGAGATTCGTATGAGAAAACCTCTTCTTTTGTGAACCAAACGGCTATTTCACGCTCTGCTGTTTCTGGTGCATCACTAGCATGAATAATATTCTTTATAGCCCATCCACCCGCGTCAGAAAGCTCGTATGACTCAAGTGTATAATCGAACCCTAGTGAGCCGACATCCGCTTTTAGCGGGCTTGTAGAGCCTCTCATCCGTCTTACTACTTCGATAACATGAGGACCTTCAAGAACTAGGACGACTACAGGACCTGCTGTTAAATAACCCATGAGTTTGTTACGAATTTCTGTCGCAATCTCTTTTGGAGTAAGCGTAGTTGTTTCACCTCGCTCGATTATTCCATTATATGCTCGATTACCAGTATCGTTTAACCATGAATCACTGCCATCATAATGTTGTCCGGCTAGATCCTCAGTTGACCAGACCATTTTCATTCCTACAATTTTGATTCCTTTTCGTTCAAATCTCGAAATAACTTCGCCCACTATTTTTCGTAAAACCCCATCCGGTTTGATAATAACAAGTGTTCGTTCTCCACGTAATTTTTCTAATTTCTTTAAATCTGGTGCCATAATATTATGTTTTATAAATAACGCCGAATACTACTCAATTTTCATATGTTTTTCAATCCTTGAAAATATCTTATATTTAGAAAAAATAAACAAAATAGCTATAAGCAAAAGAAGTACGAAAAAGATTAAATTAACAATATTTTTTTGACTCAAATCAATAATCTGCTGAGCAGACTTAAAATTAGCTAAATAAAGCACGTCCTGAACGATAAAATCCGACATCGCTGTTATAAGGTCTTGCAAGGGCTTTATTGGTAAAAAAAGGAATATATATGCCACAATAGATAAGAATGACATGAAAGGTAAGACCAAAATATTAGCTAGAAACATAACCGGCGAAAAAGTACTAAAAATGTTAATTGTGTATGGAATAGCAAATACCCCCGCCGCTATAGATTGTCCAAACGGTTCCGCAATAATCTGAGGAATGTGACGAAAATAATGCGCGACTTTTTCTCCGAATAAAATAATGCCTAATGTCGCAAGAAATGATAAATGAAAACTAATACTGTAAATTGTATAGATATCTAGAGCTAACATGACGACACTCGAAATTAATAGAATTCGTAAATAATTAATATTGCGAAACTTAAATGTAGCAAAATATCCAATCAATCCCATGAATGCTGCACGAAGCACTGGCGCTGACGGACCAACAAGAAATACAAAACCTGCCGTAAGAAATAGCGATAAAATTATTTTATAAACATTTTTTAATTTTGATAATAATGTAGTAATTATTGTAAGAATCAAAGTGATATTAAATCCAGAAATAACCAGAACATGTGATAATCCTGTGCGTTGAAAAGCCGTATTTAAATCTTTGGAGGGCTTTATTCCTAATGTAATTCCTTTTAAGAACTCTGCATTATCAGTACTGAAAACATTATATTTTGTAGCAAGATAATTATTTAGCTCAGAAAAAGAGCTTGTGTGATTATCATATTTCCAAAATTTTTGACAACTAACTTTGCGGAAAACACCTTGATTATTTAGATCTGAATCTTCGATAACTTCATATTTGGAAATCACATCACATGTAACAAAATTTTTATTTTGGACAAAAAAATCATCGTCTATAACTAATTTTTCTTTAAACCATAGTCCTCTACTCGTCTCAACAATTTTATTAGTCCCAGCGTACGAAAACTCTCCAGATATTTTTGTATCTTCACGATATGTATGAAAAATACCCACACCGAAGGCTAATCCCAAAACAAAAATGAACAAAAACAAAAATATTTTTGATTTATATAGAAGAAACAAAACTGAAATAATCACAAATAAGAAAAAAAATAAATATGATTTTTCGTGCTGTCCACCTATAAAAAAGCCGGCAAATAAAGTAAATATCGATAATGAAAAAATATCCACTCGTTGAGATAAATATTTATTAAATCTATGAAAAGATAAATACCATTTTGAAATAGAAAAATGTATTTTTATACTTTTCATCTAGATTTCGATTTGAGCTAATATTTTTTGATACACGGAGTTTGACAAAATTTTTTTATCAAGTAAATCTGATATCTTTTTGTAAGGCCGAGCATCTATGATTTTCTTTGCCGTTGTAGGGCCAATTCCAGGCAATACATCTAGTTGATCGGCTGTTGCAGAGTTAATGTTAATTTTACCAGATACGCTGACTGTAGCGGATGCAGATAGCACGGTTTCTTTTGCAAACGGTATGAAAATTTTATCTCCATCTTTGACTTTTTTCGAGAGTGAAAGTTTTTGAGCGACATAATCAGTATCGTAATTATCAGCAAATCCGTTAGCACCTTTTATAGCATCTTGAATAATCGTTCCCTGAGGGACAGAATAAACGCCAGGCTTGTTGACGGCACCAGATATCTCTACATTAATATTTTTTACCGTAGACTTAAGTCCGTCTTTAGTAATGTAATAATATAATCCGACAGAAAGGCAAATAAAGAGTAGTATTGGGAGTACTTTAGTTATAAAAAAAGAAAAAATCTTAGCGACTTTTTGTCTCACTGTTCTAGCAATAAAATAGAATTGATTACAATATCTGTAGGATCCGCTGAAATAACCAAATTTAATACATCTTCACCTGCGATTAAATCTCCAAAATTCGTCATACGGCCATCGGATATCGGATTAGATCCAAATGAGATATAAAACAAATTTCCAAAATTATTCGCAGTATCGGAGTACATGACCAATGAACCTTTCGTAATTTTCTTTGACTTCACGCTGGTAATGAAGCTATATCCTTGTGAAGTAAAGAAATTTTTTACAGAATGATCTTGATTAGCAATTAGCAAATCGGAATCATAATATTGTTTCAAAACTTCAAAGTAGTCTTTTACTACAAGAGTATTGAGATTTAAACTGTCAGCGTTAATTTCTTCAGGAATTCTATAATTCACAGATTCTTGAGATCCGCCTTTCCCAAGTAAAAGATACGTATCATTTTTTTGAAAATATGAAGAATTTTTATAAAAATCATTTTTCACAAGATTAGTTATATTGTTAACAGTATTTGGTGCTACATCTTTATTTAGGAGAAATTTCATGTCCCCTTTATTGGTACTGACCGTGAGATAGTAGCTTTTATTTTTATCTAGATTGTATTTATATGGTTCATCATATGTTTTATTTCCCGCGATGTTAGTAACTATTTTCGTGGACGTTTTTAGAAAACTAGCCCCATTTGATGCCACCCAGAGAAAAATAACGATTACAAACATAGCAGAAAACAGAGTAAAAATTAGCTTTTTAGTCTCTTTATCTAGTATTGCCATGATTTAATAAATTTTAACAAGTAGTTGCCGTATATTCTCGTGGATAACCACTTAAGTCAACATAGTTGAAAGGATTCTGATTTATCCCATTATATTTGATTATAAAGTGGACATGAGGTCCCGTTGCTCGACCCGTTGCTCCCATTATTCCTAGCTGCTGGCCTTGCACGACCACATCGCCAACACTTACAGATAATCTAGACATGTGTAGATATTCTGTGACAAATCCATTGCCATGATCAATGCGTACTGCTATACCGGATCCTCCAGATAATCCATAACCAGCCCACATTACTTTCCCACTAGCAGATGCGATAATAGGCGGCAATGCATTAGAGTCTATATCTACAGCTGGATGTGCAGCACTAAAACATGTGGAAATATGACCAATACCAGCCGTAGGAGGTATAAATTGGGAATTTGCTCCAGACACAATAATCCTAGATGTCGTACGTGGTACTGCAGCGATAATGGCCTGAGTTGGCTTAGGCAAATCGATAACGGCACCAGGAACCAAGAGCTGTTGTCCTTCTACCAAATCCGTTGAATCTAGGACATTAACATCCAGTAAAACCTGATCTGAGTAACCGCTTTGAGCAATGTTATATTTGGATGCAATATCCTTCAGGGTGTCACCTTTTTTGACAGTATATAAGATACCAGAATAAGGCAATATTTTTAAACTAGATCCTACTTGTAAAATTGAACTTTCATCGAGTTTATTTGCATATTGGATTGTTTCTTTAGAAATATTGAATTTAGACGCAATGGAATAGAGAGAATCTCCTTTTTGCACGACATAAGTGAGAATGGAATATACAGTTTTATCGCTAGGAACGATGGTTTTTCCACCAGTATCAATTGCTGCATCTGAAACTCCTTGTGTCTGGGTCTGCAGTACTCTACTAGGATCTTGTTTGATACTACTAGCTAATACACCGACCGGAAGACTAACGGCGATAATTAACGCCAAAATTGAATACTTGTAATAGACACCTCTACCCCAAAAAAAACTTTTATAGAATCTCTTTTTCAAACGACTACCAAAGATATTGATATGTTGAAAAAGGCTTTTGGAAGTATGGAGTAACTTTGCCTGAGAAACAGAATTGAGATTATTATCTTTCTTGGAAAAAATAAATTTACCCGCATTTTTAGTATTTCCGGCAATGGTCTTAGAACTTTTTAGAACGGTGTGAAAATCAACACTCATTCTTTTTTTATTGTTTTTAAAATCCATAATGCTAAGATTATAGCATTATTTGCTACCAAAATGCATCTAGATAATATTAGATTCCTCAGATGATTTCGTGAATAGTATCTAAAAACTGCTGATTAGTTTTAGTCTTTTTTAACCTATCCGAAATGGCCATCACCGCATCAACAGTTTTTAGCTCATCAATAAGACGTCGGATACCCCAGATTTTTGCTAAGTTTTCTTTATCGATAAGTAAATCTTCATTTCGAGTGCTTGATTCTTTAATATTGATAGAAGGGAAAATACGCCTCTCTGCTAAAGATCTATCAAGGTGAACTTCCATATTTCCAGTACCTTTGAATTCTTCAAAAACTACATCATCCATCTTACTACCCGTGTCTACCAATGCTGTGGCAAGAATTGTGAGGGACTTTCCCTCTTCAAATTTTCTTGCCGCACCAAAGAATCTCTTGGGTGGATAAAGCGCAATTGGATCCATACCACCCGATAAAGTACGACCGGACGTAGGCATGACTACATTATAAGCACGTGCTAAACGAGTAATACTATCAAGAAGAATAACCACATCATGATCAGATTCCACCATTCGTTTAGCTCGTTCTAGAGCTAACTCAGCCACTTTGACTTGTACCTCAGCGGATTCATCAAAGTTTGCAGAAAACACCTCTCCTTGCACAAATCGAGCCATATCGGTAACTTCTTCAGGACGCTCTGCAATCAATACAACTATCAAATGAACATTTGGATGATTAGCACTAATACCTTTCGCAATATCTTTCATCAGCCAGGTCTTACCGGCTTTTGGCGGAGCTACTATCATGCCACGTTGACCATATCCAATCGGTGAGAGCATATCTATAAATCTGGTTGAGATAACTTCAGCTTCTGTCTCAAGTTTCATTATTTTATTTGGGAAAATAGGCGTCATACGTTCAAAATACGGACGAGATGTAGCTTCTTCCGCTTTAGTCCCGTTAATAGAATCTACACGTAAAAGAGAAAGATATCTTTCATTATCTTTTGGTAAACGTGCAAGACCAACTACGTAATCTCCCATTCGCATATTAAATCTACGGATTTGAGAAAGAGAAACGTAAACATCATTTTCAGATGGGACTAATTTCATAGATCTCAACACACCGTGAGTCCCATCCGACATAATTTCTAAAATTCCTTCAACGTTAGTATTATTTCCTTGATTTTGGGTAGCTGCAGAAAGAATATGAATGATAAGATCGCGTTTGTTTAATTCCCCCACTCCATCCAGATTCATTTTTGAGGCAATATCTCTCAATTGAGCTATCGTTTTACCTTCAAGATCAGAAATACGATAAGTCACTTTAGATTGGTTTTGCTGTGAATTTTGGATACTTGAATTTTGTTGAACTGGATTGAGATTTACTGCTGGAGAAATAACCGACTTGACTTCTAAAGGTTTTTCCGTTTGATCCCCGGATGAATCTTGAATTTCTAAAGAAATTTTTTCCGAGACTGTTTCACTTTTTTTTGAAACTTTTTTTACAGGTTTTTTGATAATTTTTGTAGATTGATTTGAATCTGTAACATTATCTGTGGAAACTAAATCCTGTGAAGAAGAGAGAGATTTGGTACGAGCCATAATTTAATAAAATAAGAAAAGTAAAATTAAGAGTAATGAATGATGAGGGATTTTAAATATTCTAAAATATTTATGGGAATATTTTACACTGAAAAGAGTAAAAGTAAAATGGGATCGGTACTGCCCCAACCGACCCCAATGTAAAAAAATAATTAAATTATTTTTCCTCATTGTTTCCTGAACGACAGTGTGGAAATTTACAAAAATACCAGATCCGTAGGCTCAGTGTAGCTTCTAACCAACCAAGCCTAGGGACATGATATCCTCGAAACTTTTAACATAAATATAATAACCCATAATATAATCCGTGTCAAGTCCTATAGAGTGGTCTGTGGATTTCTTTCGTTCACTCTAAGCAACTTTTGTATTGCAGTACAAAATATACGACTTAAAAAACCACACACCAAAAGGATATCTGGATCATAAAATTAATATGGCAATGCTACGAGGCTTAATTCAGATTACAATTTTAGTATGAAGATATTATGAAATCCGTATTTCTGATTTTGAAAAAGTTACTTTTAAAGTCTTTATATTTTTTTTCGAATCAAGTAAATATTTACTGATTTTTGTTTCAACTAGCTCATTTATTTTTCTTTTAATATTTCTTGCGCCGTACTGAAAATCAAATCCATTTCTGGCAATATATTTAGCTACAGATTGTTCAAAACTTACTTTTATTTTTTTATATTTCAATATTCTATCTGCTAATTCTGACAGATGAATTGTAGCAATTTCTTGAGCATTATCTTTATTTAAAGTTTTGAAGACCACAATGTGATCAATGCGATTCATTAGCTCGGGCTGCATATGATTTTTCAATTCTTCCATCACCATTTTTTCCATATCTGAATATGCTTGATTTTCATCTTGCTCAGAATTGTCATTATTCGTTTTATTCAGTCTGAAGCCAAGAACTTTATTATCAATAATAGAGTTCGCACCAAGATTGGTCGTCATTATTATTAAAGTATTTTTAAAATTTGCCAGCCGACCTTTGCTATCTGTCAATTTACCCTCTTCCAGAATTTGAAGAAGTATATTCAAAATATCTGGATGAGCCTTTTCTATTTCATCAAAAAGGACCACACAATATGGACGCTTTCGAATACGCTCCGTTAGCTGACCACCAGTATCAAAACCGATATACCCCGGAGGGGATCCAATCAATTTCGAAACGCTGTGAGCTTCCATAAATTCACTCATATCAAATTGCACTAAGCTATCTTTTGATCCAAATAGATTTTTTGCGATTTGTTTAGCTAGCTCAGTTTTTCCCACTCCTGTAGGACCAGCAAAAAGGAACGATGACATAGGTTTCTTTTCATCAGACAATCCCACTTTTGCAATTTGCAATGCATCAGAAACTATTTCTATAGCTTTCTTTTGCCCAACAATATTTTGAGATAATAGAATCGATAAATCTTTTATTTTCTTAATATCTGCCGTAGATAGTGAGGAAATTGGAATCCCTGTCCATTGACTAACAACTTCTTTAAGATCCGCAATTTTCATTGCACTATGAGCTTTTCTAGGAGCCGTGATCTCTTTGACTATTTTCTGAATTTCCCGTTTCGTATCTCGAATCCTAGCAGCTCCAGAAATATCGTCATGCTGAATCATTTTTTGCTGCTCTTTTTCCAAAGTTTCAAGAACCGTTATATTTTCATCTAGAACACTCACGTAATTTAAATTTATTTTTGCCGAAGCTTCATCAAGCAGATCTATAGCTTTGTCGGGAAGATAACGGTCGGTAATATACCTCTCTGAAAGCTGAATCGCGTCAGATACTATTTCATCAGAAATAGATACATGATGATATTTTTCTAGAGTAGGTTTTATTTTATTGATAATGACTTTAGCGCTATCAGCGTTAATCTCGTCAATGTAGATAGGTTGAAATCTACGGGCAAGCGCTGGATCGGACTCAATGTATTTCACATACTCTGCGTATGTCGTAGCACCGATACAGCGTAACTGGCCTTTTGCCAGAGCTGGTTTCAATATATTGCTCACGTCCGCACCACCACTGCTAGAACCGCCACTAATTAGTGTGTGAATCTCATCCACGAAAAGAATAATTGAAGGATCATTGGTTACTTCATCAATTAATGCCAATAATTTATTTTCAAGATCTCCGCGCATAGCACTACCAGCAAAAAGAATCGCACTATCTATCTGCCAGATTTGCTTATCTCGAAATAGATATGGCATTTTTTTATCTGCGACTTTTTGCGCAAAACCTTCTATTATTGCTGTTTTCCCCACACCAGCATCACCAATTAATATTGGATTGTTCTTCGTCCGGCGGAGCAAAATTCCGGCAAGACGTTGCATTTCTATTTCACGACCGACGACAGGATCTAGTTTCTTTTTCGAAGCCAACTCTGTTAAATTTCGACCCAACATTTTCAAAACAGAATTTTTTTCGGTAAAATTTTTATCATCTAGAAGTATTGGATATTTAACAGTATTTTTTATTGCTAAATACAGCGATTGATGGTCGATACCTTTTTTTACCAAATTATCTTTAATATCGTTATTTACATCTTCATACCACGCCGCCAATAAATGCTCTGTGCCTACATAAGGAGCCGGCATCTGCATTGCGATTTTATATGCGTCTTCAATTATTTTTTTATAAACCTGACTAACGGTTAAGTCGATTTTAATTTTCGCATCCTTTGGTAAAGATAAATTCAAATCCGGACCACTTATTTTCGTGAAAATATTATTAATAGTAGACTCAATATCAATTTCCAAATCTTGAAGCGCTCGCACAGCCGCAGAATCACGCATCGACAGCAAAGAGGCAAACAGAATATTTTCATCAAGAACCATGCTTTTTTGAGTTTTCGCAATTTCTATAGATAATCGTAAAGTTTCATCTAAATTTTTAGAGGTTTTTTGTATCTTCATTGATGTCGGAATGAAATATTTTCGTGAAAGTTAAAAGATTTTAGCAGATAAAAGTATTTTGTGCTAATCATCAAAAAATTTAGACTTGTAACACTGCCATTTCGAATCCAGTACAGCGGGCGTAGCAAATAAGAAGTCATATCGAATATTATCAATAACATTTTCCTGAACAGATCCTTTTAATAAGAGTTTTACGTTATAAAATAAATAGTTAATAACTTTATTAATTCTTTGAAGTAACATCGTAAGGATAGACTGGCACCTCAACTGTTTGAGCGTTAGCGAGTTGTGAGAGTCTTGATTTCTTGGTACTTTTTTATCAAGAAAAAAGTACCAAGAGAAAACACAACTATTAAGACTTAATTTGGCCTTAGGCCAGTGAGGCAGGAACACTAAGCACAGAAAGGCAAAGAGACTTGGATTCCCCGTTCGCTATCGCCTCGGGAATGACAACAAATGCGGAAAATACAGAAAACTCGCATTCGCGAGAGATTGCGACGTCGTTATAACTCCTCGCAATGACAACAGGGTAAAGGAAAGCGACAAGAGATCCTTCGCATGCCGCTCAGGATGACAGAGAATGAGGCATGGATCTGGAGCAGTAAGCTGTCCGAGGGTGACAATACAAACGGTAAAAACAAAAAGAGTAGATTTCTCTACTCTTTTTGCCTAACTAGAATGAAGATTTTTTACTTAATCATCTCTTTATCGAGATCATTTATAGTAGAAATTTCTTTTCCATTAACCCTTTTTAGACTTAGACCCAAATGTCTTTCGTTAGGAGATATTGAAATAATCATTACTTCTACTGCATCATTTACTTTGACAACATCTTCTGGATTGTTGACCATCTTGTCGGACAATTCAGAAATATGAATTAGACCATTGAGACCGTCATCAATTCGAACAAATGCACCAAATACTGCAATCTTTGTAACTTTACCAGTAACCAGCTGACCAACTTTGTATTTAGAAATAACTGTTGACCATGGATCTGGAGTAAGCTTCTTAATTGAATAAGCAACACGCTTGCCATTATCAGATAATCCAATAAGTTGAACTTTAAGCTTCTGACCAACCTTGTAAAGATCTGCTGGATTGTCGACTTTATCCCATGACATTTCAGATAAATGAACCAAACCTTCGAGCCCTCCTGCGTTTACAAATAAACCAAATGGCGTAATACCTGTAACTTCGCCGTCCAGAACATCACCAACCTTGATTCGTTTCAATGTATCCTCACGTTCTTTTACAGATTGTGAATTGACAACCAATTTTTCCGAAAGAATAATACGATTTTTCTTTCGATCAAGCTCCATGATCTTCGCCTTAATTTCTTTTCCGACGAGATCATTCAATCTCATTGGAATCGCAGAAATATCATCTTTTGACATTCCAGAAATACCGGTCCGGGTCATCACTTCTTGGGATAATTGTGACGTAGGTATGAAACCAGATAGACCACCAACCATGATCAAGATACCACCATTATTTGCTTCCGTTACTGTCGCGACTACGATTTCATCGTTCTTTTGTGCCGCTTCTAGAGCGAGCCATCGACGAACAGAATCTGTACGTCTGAGAGACAAAACAATATTACCAAATTCGTCCTCAGGATTTACGATGTAAACCATCAAAGTATCACCGATCTTGATGCTGACTTTCTCGCGCGTAGCAAGCTCTTTTCCGCTAATTACACCTTCAGATTTTGCACCAATGTCTAGTAAAACTGTACCCTTTTTTACGCCAACAACCTTTCCCTCAATCAAGTCTCCTTTTTTGAGTTTTGGTAGTTTCGCTACTGATTGGATATTATCCTGAATCAGTTGTCTTAAATCATCCATTTTGTAAAATTACGAGCTAATGAAACCACAAAACCACTATTTAAAGCGATATTAGCTCCACCAACAAGCTAAAATAAATTTTAATATGACCTATAAAAATCACACGTAATCTTGTATGAAAAACATAAAAATCACGACTTTACGAACAGTTTCGCAGAATGCGAATAATAAAATTTTTAAGTTTAAAGCATCAGCAATGTGTTTTTCTGTACTTTAACCAAGAAAACCTCCTTAAATGTCGCATAAAATGCACCAAGATTATAACATATATAAGTCTAATGAGACAAATTGCAGCACGTATCAAATTATCTCCTTTTTGAAAAGGCGACGTAGCCATAGGCCATTTACACAAGAGGATTTTCCTGCGTTTGAATTCTTAATTCTTGATTGACCCAGCTCCTCTCCAGACATGTATTTTTATAACTTAATAGATATGAATAAGAAGAAAATCATATTTGATGGAATTAGCGGAGAAATAACTATTATTATCTGGCTTGTACCTTATCTTTTAGCTACTAAATTTGATAATGATTACGTTAATGGAGGTGATGAATTATTGCCGATGCTAATAATACTTTTCACGCCATTATTAAATATCCTTATTTCATATTCATTTCTTTTATGTATAAATTTTTTCAAGAAAACAGATGAATAATATATAAATAAGTTTGGCCCATCCTTTCTAATTGTTAATTGAATCTCACTCCTCTTCCACGATATGTATGAATTAATTCCTTAGAAAGTCCATTCTTAGCTAATTCATCTCGAGTTCGTGCTACTTATTTATATACCGCCCAAAGACTAAATTTATTCAGATTTTCCCAAAGCTCTGATGAAATCTTATAAAAATCACAAACTCTATTCTTATTTTCAAAAAGTATCTTTAACAATTTAAATTCTTTTGGCGTAAATTCATATTTCGGAGAATCAGAATCTATTTTTACGGAATTATTTTGAATAAAAAAAATAGGTTGCTGACAATATCCGATTCTATCAAGAATTTTGTTAGAATTTTGAATCATACTAGCCTTTCTTTTTATATCTCAAAGGTTCAAAATCGTCGGTTGAAAATTTGGTAAAAGTTTTTTGAATGCCGAACTCATCAGAATAAAGTCCACACAAGACTCGGATTCTGACCACGTCAATACACAAGACTCAAAATCTTTTTGAAAATATGATGTCAAAATAGCTTCTCCAATATTAGATATTTGCGCATCATCTCGAAGCCAGATATAGAAATTTATCATATAATTAGATCTGTTGGGATAAAATGAACATTTAGTGCCATACGCCGATAAAAATATTTTGAACATTTTAAAAAACTCTGATTCTATTCCAAACCAACTTCTTTTTAAATTATCAATATTATTCTCATCAGCCATGATATTGTGACGCGTCACGCAACGCTGGTAGAATTATATTCTCACTCAGTCGGAGAGGAAAAACCTTTCGGAATATAGAAATTTTTGTATACGGAGAGATAAGAAAACGCGACTCGATCAATTTCGACGTCGATACCACCCACCCACTCGGTCTTAATCATTTGCTAGTTAATTTTCGCGATTATAGCATTTTTCAGTTCTGAGAATAGATTTTTAAGATGTGAAAATGTCCAAATATTATCAAGAAAATTTTGTAATTTTTGAGAAGATTCGAATATTTTAAACTTTAAAAATGAGAAATTTGCAGATGACAAGACATGACACAAATGGTAAAACTGGAATTTTAGACGACCATTAGTTTTTGTAACATTAGAACTAGAACCTAATGACACTAACGAACTTGATGCTACTTTACAAAAATCCGCGGAAGCATTAACAGTTTTAACTTCAAAATTACTCAATTCCAATAATAAATTATTACCTCAAAGCTTGGATGATCAAACACGTCAATTTCCAGTACGTAAATATGTCGGTCTTTTCAGAGGAACAGATCAATCGCGAATCGATTTTCTCTTTATGTCAGAAAGCGTAATCAAAATTCAGCCTTTCAACATTAATTGAAGTGAGGAGAAAGATTCTATTTACGATACAGTACAAATTAACGGCTCTTCATCGGAAATAATCAAATTAAAAGTGCTTTCAAATTTGCCACAAATTCTACTGGGATTATGGACTAAAAATTCTGAAGTATTTCGTGAAAGACAGAAAGAAAATAAAAGATTAAATAAACAGGAAGTAAAAAATAGAGAATATGAATCAATTCCCCCGCAGAATCTGAAAATAACGGGTTCTAGAATTACTTTATATCATAATCTATCGCCAAATCATGAAGTGAGAATAAGTATTTCTCAAGATGAAAATCATGTTGCGTTTTCCTCCCAGATCATTCATGGTCTGAATAATGTTCCTAAATTAATAAAAAATGCTCAAGATAAAATGTTTGAATTGAGTGAATATTTATTTACAGAAAAAGACAATTCTCTTCCCGCAATTCAAGTAATTTAAAAAGCTTTTGAAGGAATTAAGTTGAATACAACAGATTTAAATGAGTCTATTAGTGTTTTCGTTTAAATAAATACTAGAAATTTTAAAAACAAAAAAACACCAGATTTCTCTGATGCATTTTTGCCATCCAACTAATATTTTAATTGAATAACAGCTGGCCACGACGTATTTTCCCAGGACCAAAGATCCAAGTATTTTCCGCGCTGAAGCGTTTTACGACTCTGTTCGGTATGGGAAGAGGTAGTGCCGCTCCGCTACAGTGACCATACGATTAACAATTACCTTGGATAATTAACAATCGTATAGACACCATCAGAATGAATTATAACTCAATCTGCAGTTTTTCACAATTGTGAACTGTTAACTGCAAATTGCTAAGTGGTTTCATTCCTTTGAAACTGAATAGTATGTAATCATTCGCAAATTCAATAAAGTTTTCGATCGATTAGTACGTCTCGGCTAAATACATTGCTGCACTTACACCTAACGCCTATATAACATGTGTTCTCCATGTGATCTAGTGACGAATTTTAATCTTGAGGTTTGCTTCGCGCTTATATGCTTTCAGCGCTTATCAATATAGCAATATAGCTACCCAGCTATGCCACTGGTGTGACAACTGGTGCACCAGAGATTGCCTCTCTCCGGTCCTCGCGTACTAGGAGACAGCCCTCTTCAAAATTCGAACGTCCACACCGGATAGAGACCAAACTGGCTTACGCCGTTCTGAACCCAGCTCGCGTACCGCTTTAATAGGCGAACAGCCTAACCCTTGGGACCTACTACAGCCCCAGGATGCGATGAGCCGACATCGAGGTGCCGAACCTTCTCGTCGCTATGGACGCTTGGAGAAGACTAGCCTGTTATCCCCGGGGTAACTTTTATCCGATAAACTACCGCACTCCCACGAGTTACGGCAGGGTCACTATGTCCCGCTTTCGCGACTGCTCGGATTGTAGTCCTTGCAGTAAAGCATCCTTATGCCATTGTACTCTATGCCCGATTTCCATCCGGGCTGAGGATACTTTTGAACTCCTTCGTTATCTTTTAGAAGGAAACCGCCCCAGTTAAACTGACCACCATGCACTGTCCTAGTTCCGGATAACGGAAATAGTTAGAATTAACCAAAAAACCAACTGGTGTTACATTGTCGACTCCCTACCCCCTGGCGAGGATAGATCAAAGTCTCCCAGTTACACTCTATAGTGTTTTAATCAATTCAATACAAAGCTTCAGTAAAGCTCCACGGGGTCTTTTTGTCCTGGTGTGGATAGGCCGCATCTTCACAGCCATTTCATTGTTCGCCGGATTCTCTGTCGAGACAGTGCTCAAGTCGTTACTCCTTTCGTGCGGGACGCCTATCAAGCGCCGAGGAATTTCGCTACCTTAGGACAATTATAGTTATTGCCGCCATTCACTGGACCTTATGTCGAGAGCTTTAACACCCCCTTCTTTGAGTTACCAGCATTGGGCAGGAGTCAGCTCCTATACGTCTCCTTGCGGATTTGCAGGAACCTGTGTTTTTGTTAAACAGTCGCCCGAGCTATTTTTGTGTCCCCCATCTAATAAATTAGACAGGGCTGCCTTCTCCCGAAGTTACGGCAGAAATTTGCCGAATTCCTTAACAGAGATTTTTCCGTACGCCTTGGTATTCTCTACCCGTCTACCTGTGATGGTTTGCGGTACGAATTCTTATATTCTTACTAGAGGTGTTTCCTGTACACTGAACCATATACAATCACTTTACCCGAAGGTAAAGCTTTCCCACAGCTTGCATTTGTTTAGACAAATCTAATTTTTCAAAAAAAATGCATTTCTCACTCTTCTTTTGCTTGCTGCTTAGACTCCAACCTTACAGAGCTGTATATTTCCTGTGCAGTAACCCCATTGTTATGACGAATATAAAAAGTAGCAGAATATTAACTGCTTGTCCATCGCCTACCCCCCATTTGCGGGGACTTGGCTTAGGATCGACTAACCCTACGCTGACTGACAGAGCGTAGGAACCCTTAGACTTTCGGCGTGCGCAGTTTTCATGCGCATTATCGCTACTCGTGCCGGCATTATCACTTCTGTGCGCTCCAGCCTACCTTACGGTCCACCTTCACTGCACACAGAACGCTCCCCTACCAAAAAAATCATTATAAATAATGATTTCAGTCCATAGTTTCGGTACATGGCTTTAGCCCCGATGAATTGTTGACGCAGACTTCCATTTGCCAGTGAGCTGTTACGCTTTCTTTAAAGGATTGCTGCCTCTAAGCACACCTCCTGGATGTCTATGGATTTCTACATTCTTTACCACTTAGCTTCCTCACTAAAAGTGAGGAATCCCTTACGGGCCATGATTTTGGGACCTTAACTGATGATCTGGGCTGTTTCCCTTTCGCACGTAGAGCTTAGCCCCTACGCACTGACTCCCAGGATACGATGTTAGTATTTGAAGTTTGATAAGATGGAGTAATCTTTCGACCCTCCGATCCATTCAGAGCTCTACCCCTAACATTAATTCCTGAGGCTAACCCTAAAGTTATTTCGGGGAGAACCAGCTATTTCCTTGTTCGATTGGCATGTTACCACTATCCACAGTTCATCCAAACTATTTTCAACTAGTACTGGTTCGGTCCTCCCCCCACCTTTCGATGGGGCTCAACCTGACCATGGATAGATCACAAGGTTTCGGGTCTAGTACAGCACGTATAATTTCGCCCTATTCAGACTCGCTTTCGCTCGCGCCTACCCCATTAAAATGGGTTAGACATAACGTACTGCACACAACTCGCCGGCTCATTCTTCAATAGGCACGCTGTCATCCGCATCTTGCGATGGGACTCCAACTGTTTGTAAGCATATAGTTTCAGATTCTATTTCACTCCCCTCCCGGGGTTCTTTTCACCTTTCACTCGCGTTACTTGTTCACTATCGGTCACAAAAAGTATTTAGCCTTACGCCGTGGTCGGCGCGGATTCAGACTGGCTATTCGTGCCCAGTCCTACTCAAGAATATCCTAGAAAGATTCAATATTTGACTTACACGGCTATCACGTTCTATGGCCATCGCGTTCCACGATGTTCTGCTAGTCTTGAATTTTTTAACTTTCTTGAGGATTATTTAGTCACCTCTTAGGACATCTTACTACACCAATTATTCATATCCTCTAAACAGGCGTTTATCATACAATTCTGTAAACAGAAAAAATAATCAAAACAGAATAAAAGGTTTAGGCTGCTCCCTTTTCGCTCGCCGCTACTAAGGGAATAAACTTCGTTTTCTTTTCCTCGGATTACTTAGATGTTTCAGTTCATCCGGTTACTCCCGTAATACCTATGAATTCAGTACTACAGCAATCAGTTAGACTGATTAGGTTTCCCCATTAGGAAATCCCACACTATATCGTTTAACTTCCAACTTGTGTGGGCTTATCGCAGGATGTCGCGTCCTTCTTCAGCTTTTTGTGCCAAGGCATCCACTATATGCTCTTATTTATCTTTACCAAATTTGCGAACAATGAATCCACCAATAAATTGTTAGACTCATTGAATTTTACATTACTATTCAGTTTTAAAGGAACGAGTTGACAACTGACATTTATATAAAAAACTTTTATATAAAATTTCCTAAGCTATCAAGCTGCAGACACACATCTTCAGCTTAAAACTTATGAACGCTATTAACGAAATAACTTACGAAGCTGGCTGGATAACTGGGAATACGCATAACAAAACATCGTGATTTTATCACAACGATTTTAAATTGACAATGCTTTTTAGACTTTAGAATATAGACCTTGAGCACTATCGGCAGAGGTCGCAATGACGTGCTATAAAAATATATTTAGTGAGAATTTATTTCACTAAAAGAATGTCTGATTCTATGTCATTTTGGAGCAGAATGCAACGTTTTGGGAGACCAGATTAGCTATATGAAATGGACCTAAAATCGATCAGCGAAATAGTTAAATTTGTTATACGAAAGTTTATTCAAAAATCACTTAAACATTAAGATTGATATCATAGTTATCATGAGAATGATACTCAAAATAAATAAACCTGCTTGTAAATATAAAGGCCATGGTGTTGAATTTGGCTCGATTAATTGTTCAATCGCCGAGACTCCTCGGCTATACTCTTCCATTGCAGTGACATCAGGCACAAAATATTTTGCTTGTGCATAATGAAATTTTGAATTTTTAAGAAAGTATTGAAATTCAATATAAAGTTGAAACAAACCAAAAATAATTGAAACTGTCAAACCGACAAGTATTGTAGTTATAAGTATTTTTATTGAAATATCATTGTTAATTAAATCCCTGACATCCTTACTTAATAATACTGGCGTAAATGCAAGAAAAACCGATGCAGCGAATATTAACTGTTTAGCTATTTCGATAAATAATGAATTTGCCATAGAAATATCTGCATGACCCTTATTAAGATATTTTCCCATCTCATGATTCATCCACTTACGAGCAGCCTCTCTGTCTTTTTTAGATTTATCCAATTTTCGCAATTCTAATTCTCGAACTGATTTTTCTCTAGAATCTAATATTTTATTAATTAGTCTATAAAAATATTTCTCAATCATTTTCACCTTGTGAATTAGAATCATTATTTAATTCAGGAGGAATGCTTTGCACATTTTGGGTAGCATAACTTCTTTGTAGAATTTTATTCTCTACATTTTCATCGGGAGAAGGATTAATATTTTTATCATCATCCATAATGTTATTTTCAAATATATTTTTAATACCCCAAATAAGATTTCTTATTAATGCTCGAAATGACATTTGAACATCTTTGCCGCATTTTATCACAAAATTATTTTTTCTTTTTCATCTTCATCAATACCCACGCCGGTACAAACGCAGCTAAAATACTTGTTAGCATAGCACCAACTTCTCTACGTCTTTGGGTATCTTCTAAATATACTTTTTCTGCATTTAACTGAATTTCAATATCTTCCCTAGTACGAGGATCTTTTTTGATTCTAGAAAAAATAATACGAACTTCTTGATGATCCGATACTCCATCCTGCTTTCCAATTGTCAAATGAGCAACCGTCCCCTCTTGGACTAGAGCTAGATCCACTGTGAAATTCGAAGATATTGTTTTTATCACTGGTAATTTCGAAAGAACTGGAACTTTCATCTTCATCGTTGGTTCTGGTGCACCATTCGCGATATCGGTATTTTTGACATTAAAATGTTTACTACTCGCAGTATAAGATAATTTATTCACTGCAGTACGATTGTCTAAATTAGAACCAAGAAATCCCATTAGACCAGAAATAATTAATCTATATTTTGACGGAAATATTTTCAAAAATTTTTCATAAGTGTCAACTCCATAAGGATTGAAATCTCCCATGATTGTCGTGTGTGATGAGCGATGTTTTTTACTCAAATCCGTAACCAATTTTATCGAATTAGTTAGCAATTCCTGCAACATTCCATCATTGTTTAAATGAGAGCCATGCACTGTCGCTATGGTATGAATTGTTCCGTACTTATCTTCAAAAACAGCACCAAGAATTACTCGCATCTGTGGAACATTTCCTGAAGTTACTTTTTCGCCATTGATTGTATCTCCGTATTCTTCTAGCGGAATCACTCCAGGTTTTTCACGATCCGGAAATGAAGGTTGCGGGATGATAGCAGCTTCGATAAAGTGGCTGTCTCTGCCCAAAATTATCAATTCCCCTGCACTTGCGGAAATACTTCCATCGATATTTACTATTTTTCTGGGAAGATAAATAAAATTTAAACCTCGTTTCTTTAATTCTGTAAAAAGATCTTCAATATCTGCGACATCTTGAAACAATGAAATTTCGTTTTCTTCACCTTGTTGCAAAATATATGGAATAATTTTTTCTCCTGTTCGACCTGATAAATTTCGAGAAACAGCTTTAACCTCTGGATCCGTATTAATTCCAATTTGTTCTGAACTAGGTATATTGTTGCATCGACCAAAGGTTGCTATTCCGAATGTGTCTCTAAAACGTAATACTTCACAATCTAGAATGATTTTGATATCTATTTCTTCACCGGGGTGTTGGGAAATCGTATTTATAAATACTTGAGTTCCTGTCGTATAGCTATCTTGTGATGGAACCTTTGTTGTTTCCATAGTACGATCTTTTGCAGTCATAATGCGAATTTAATATTGCGCGGATAGTAGCATAAAATGAGGAGAAAATAAAAATTGCAAACTGTTAATTGTTATGGTGGACCCTAGGAGATTCGAACTCCTGACCTTCGCATTGCAAATGCGACGCTCTACCAACTAAGCTAAGGGCCCATTAAATCAATTAGCAATTTATAATTAAGAATTAACAATTAGAATCTGATGAAATCTACGGTTTTTGTCTAGAAATTCTTAATTCTTAATTGTATTGGTGGGCGATCTTGGACTCGGACCAAGGACCTCAGTCTTATCAGGACTGCGCTCTAACCAGCTGAGCTAATCGCCCGTAATTCAAATAAACAATAACGCAGCGTAAATTTACCATATTTTGATGTAAAAAGAAACATATTTTTTGATATGATTTTTTACTTAATTCCCTGCCCAAAACATAATCCCTGAAATACCCGCAAATCCAGAAATAAAAATAACATCCCTTATTATATTTGCTGCTGCCCGACCTTGAGCGAAACAATCATTGAATGGAAAAAAATACATAGGAATATAGGTAAAGAAGTTATTTTCATTAAAGAATCAATCGATCTCTTTCGATCCATTTTCTTTACTTCTGGGCTTATGATTTTATGAATCTTCTTCTCTTTTTTCGCATGTAATTTATTTTTCCAAGAAAAAGACACGATTTCTCGTGTCTTAATAATTTGCTTATTCAAATCTGTTAATTTTCATTAACCTTCTACAAGTGGTAAGAGCATTCAACTTCATATCTTCGATTGTGTTTGCAATAAATTGCAAACTAGCACTATAGTGCCATTTTTAATTGATGAAATCAGTGTGATTCCGATTTCGAATACTCCTTAAAAGGAGGTGATTCAGCCGCAGATTCCCCTACGGCTACCTTGTTACGACTTAACTACAGTCGCTGATTTGACCTTCTACCGCTGTTGCAGTATTCGGGTCCCACCAACTCCCATAGCTTGACGGGCGGTGTGTACAAGATCCGAGAACGTATTCACCGTGCCATTCTGACACACGGTTACTAGCGATTCCAACTTCATGGGGGCGAATTTCAGCCCCCAATCCGAACTAAGATTGAGTTTTTGGGATTAGCTCCACATTACTGTTTCGCAACCATCTATCTCAACCATTGTAGCGTGTGTGTAGCCCAAGGCATAAGGGTCATGATGACTGGACATCATCCCCACCTTCCTCCTCGTTTTAGCGAGGCAGTTCTGTAAGAAATGTAACATACAGTAAGGGTTGCGCTCGTTAAGGGACTTAACCCAACATCTCACAACACGAACTGACGACAGCCATGCAACACCTGTGTTATAGCTCCCTTGCGGGCACTCTCCCTTTTCTGGGAGATTCTATACATGTCAAGCCTTGGTAAGGTTCTTCGTTTAGTACCGAATTAAACCACGCGCTCCACCGCTTGTGCGGATCCCCGTCAATTCCTTTGAGTTTTAGTCTTGCGACCGTACTCCCCAGGCGCCTTGCTTAACGTGTTAACTGTGGCACCTAACTAACCCACTATCTTGTCCGAAGACGCCATAATGTGAGAGCTAAACACCTAGCAAGGATCGTTTAGGGCGTGGACTACACGGGTATCTAATCCGTTTCGCTCCCCACGCTTTCGAGCCTTAGTGTCAGTGTAACCTCCCTTTGTCATTCTGAACGAATAAATTCGATCGCAATGACAAAAGAAGGTGTTTTTAGGACCAGTGAATTGCCTTCGCCTTTGGTATTCCTCCTAGTATCAACGCATTTTACTACTCCTCTAGGAATTCTAATCACCTTTTCCCCACTCTATTCCGATAGTTTTCTCAGCAGTTTCCCAGTTGAGCCGGGAGATTTCACCAAGAACTTATCAAAACACCTACGCATCTCTTTACGCCCAATGATTCCGGATAACGTTTGCAGCCTACGTATAACCGCTGCTGCTGGCACGTAGTTAGCCGCTGCTTATTCGTATGGTACCCTCGCCTTGCGGCTTGTTTCCATACAAAAGGAGTTTACAATCCTAGAACCTTCATCCTCCACGCGGTGTCGCTGGGTCAGGGTTTCCCCCATTGCCCAATATTCCTATTTGCTGCCACCCGTAGGTGTCAGGGCCGTGTCTCAGTCCCCATGTGGCTGGTCATCCTCTCAGACCAGCTAACCGTCATAGCCTTGGTAGGCAATTACCCCACCAACTAGCTGATAGTAGGCAGACCCCTCCTTGACCGCCTTGCGGCTTTGATCATGGTATTTTCATTTCCATGATATCTCCGGTATTACCCCCGCTTTCGCAGGACTATCTCGAAGTCAAGGGCAGGTTATCTACCCATTTTACACCCGTTCGCCGCTATCTTAATCAGTAGCAAGCTACCAATTAAAATCGCTCGACTTGCATGTGCTTAGGCACACCGCCAACGTTCATCCTGAGCCAGGATCAAACTCTTAGTAAAAAGATACGAAATTGACGAAAATATAAATTTTCTTAAAAACAATAAATTGCTTTTAAGCTCTTACCACTTGTAGATTGTTAATGATCTTAGAAACTTTTTTGAATTTTTCCAATAAGATCCTTTGAAAACAAAGATTTACTTTATTGGAAAGCAAGGGAATTTTCTCATCAATTGCAGTAAATGTCAACCGTGAAGAACAAAGAAAATATTGTGTCAAACTGGATTTTCAGGTGATAATATTTGTCGAATTTTTTAGTCTTTCGAAAAGGTTGCTCCGAACGAGAACTTTGATACTGATTATTACTGTTCTTCTATAAATTTTTTAGCCTTCTCCATTTTAATTTTGTTTCTAGGTTTCGTAAATATACCTTAAATAGTCACATATGTTCTATTTGGAAAAATTTGTAATTTATTAAATTCTTCTGTTATTTTTTTAATATCAGGCGTACCTGCTAAGTAAGCGTCCTTCCAAATGTCGATACTGTTGAGATAATCTAGCTAGTTCAATAAATTCTTCATCTGTAAAGACTTTTACACCTCTAGCTTCATTCATCGCTTCTATTTTTCTACGTCCAGATTCCCCTGAGTTACCTTTTAAGGTACCCTATAACGCTCTTTGTTTGAATTTGGGAGACTGGAACTATTCTTCGACCGCGACGTCTTAAGTTCTCCTTAGCAAGTTCGGCTCGTAATAATTCTTCACCTATTTTTTGCAAAATAATCAACTAAAAATAAACGGACTGCAGAAATAACAATTCCTTTACTTTTTTGTGACTCATTAGGAAATACTTCACGACCAATTTCAAGTAAAGTTTTACCTTCTTTATATTGCGCGGCGGCTGCATCATCTAATCTGTGATCTAATGATAAAGAATATGCTTTTTTTTGCATCTGCTTTTTGAACTGGCGACCTGACATTATTTTGTGAAAAAATATTTTCCTCTATTTTTGGAATTTGCTTTATCTAATTTATTATCTTCCCCGCTCCCAACAAAATATCTCCTTGATAAATCGCACCGTATTGACCTGTAGCAAATGTATTTTTTGGCTCTGAGAAAGATATTTTTAAACCATTTTCTTGGTTATTTATTTCGCTAATATTATTTCTCGCGCCTTGATATCGACCAACAAAATCAATATTGGAACTCCACTCTTTTTGTAGTGATGGTTCAGTTGTGATTTCCATCTGATCCAATGATAGCCAATTAAAATCTTTCAAGATCACTTCTTGCATATTTGACGGACGGGAATAATCTACGATGAGATCATTCGTTTCAAAGTTTTTTGAATAAACATAAAGCGGCTCGTTGACCGATGTGGCTATTCCTTTTCGCTGACCGAGCGTAAAAAAAACTAATCCATCATGTTTGCCGATTATCGCGCCATCTTTTAAAACGATATTTCCTGGAATCGGATCAGTATATTTCCCGACAAAAGATTTGAAATCGTGGCCTATGAAGCATAAATCCTGACTATCCCGACGTTTGGAATTTACTAGTCCATTTTCCGCTGCGATTGCGCGCACTTCGCTCTTTGTCATGCCTCCAAGTGGAAGAAGTATATGAGAAAGTTGAAATTGTGATAGCAACGCAAGAAAATACGATTGATCTTTTGTTTCATCAACAGCTTTTTTTATCCCAAATCTATTTGTTGTTTCATCTTGAAAAATCTGTGCGTAGTGTCCTGTCGCAACCATATCCGCGCCAATAGATAATGCATAATCTAGAAGCAAACCAAATTTAACTTCGCGATTACACACTACACATGCGTTGGGAGTGAAACCAGAATTTAATTCTTGAATAAATAAGTCTACGATTTTTTCTTTAAATTTTTCTTTAAAATCCACTACGTAGAGCGGAATATCTAGCTTCGCGCATACTCGACGAGCATCTTCGAGAGAATCTAGCGAACAGCATGCATTAGCTCGTGACGGATCATTGTTCACGATACCTGTATCGCAAGATGTAATTTCGTCTTTCTCAGACCAGTATTTCATGTGCACACCAATCACTTCGTAACCTTGCTGCTGAAGGAGAACGGCCGCCACAGAGCTATCTACACCGCCGGACATACCGACGACGACTTTCTTAGTTTTTAAATTTGTTTTTATCAAGAAAATTAGGACCTATAATGGAGAATTATAGCATGATCATTTCTTATAAGTCCTCTCGTTTCTATTGTCAATCTTTGTGATTTCAATTTCAGATCCACGCCTGACACCAAATATTCGAACTTTTCCATACTTGATTCTTACTTTATTATCTTCAGTTTCTACCTTTCCAATCTTCCCAGCCAAATTTGGAGAATTTAAAGCATGGTCCACTTGCTCCATAAACTTTTTATTTCGTCTATCATTCCTAGCAACCTTATCTTCCCAATTATCCTGATTAACTATCGTCACACCTCTCGTAGAACCATCTTTTTTTCCATTTCGGATTTCTTCTTGAACAGCTTTCCTTTCCATTTTTTGCTCATTTCTGGACATTGGTTTATATTTTTCTTCTCCAAGACTTGTCATTTTGTATCCACCTGTATATCTATTCTCTTGTCTTCGTGCTCTCCGTTCTGTTTTTGTTAATTTATTTGAAGATACATTTGGAGCATTTTTGGGAGTATTTTCATCCACTTTAAAATTTTTTAGGTCTTTATTTCTACGCAATTTTCTCATTGCGGCTTTTTCAATATCTGGCTTTTCAGATCTATTCTGTATAATACCTCCCACAAATGAAATTAGACCAGGAATAGCAAAAGCTAAAGCTCCAGTATGAACTGAATCGGCATATATTTCCATATTCAGATTATTTTGTATTGCAAAAAACTCTACACCGCCCCCAATACTAAGCAACACTGTACCAATAGCTTGAAACAGACAACCAGTACCAGAACCTTTATATTCTCGACTTTCATTTTTTGACCGCTTATTAGACATACAATATATTAACTATATTGTAATATGCCGTTAGGGGTACTAACCTTGATCTAGAGCATGAATCTAAGATTTTCTTGATAGCATTTGAAAATAAGCTTCCCAAAGTTTCGTAGTTCCTCCCTTACCAGTATCAAACAATGCCATCTTAGACCACCATGCTGCCTGAGATTTATCTGAAGCATTGCCAACAAATGGATACCATTCTTGGACCAAATGATAATCATCTAAAGGATTGCCAATATTTTCATCAGTATAATGCATCAAAATATCTGTCGTCGCCAATAAATATTGTTGCATTTGTTCAGAAGAAAATGTTGAATTAAAATCTTGCAGACCATATTCATTTATTATCATAGGCAAATGTTGTAAATTTAATTCTTTTAGTACTTCATGATAGAGACGTATAATAGCTTTGAAATGCTCTATGCTGTCTACTCCATTACACCACCCCGGGTATGCATGTTGCGTAATAAAGTCTGGAGTAATTCCTAAAGTTTTTAAACCTATTAAAATATCTCTAAAGTTTTTTAATCCAATATTATTCGTTTTCATTACCTCCATTTCCGATACGTCAGCATCAAATTTAATACATTTTGTTTGTTTTCCTTTCTCAAATGTGAAAAATGGACTGTAATTTGCTCCAAGACCTACGGTAAATCCATACTGCGTCAGCCTTCTATACCACTGAGCAAAATTAGTAATATATTCTTGAGGACTCAGACCATCGTCATAGATTATTTCGTTGCCAATGACTACTTTTGATCCCAGCGGATATTGCTCAGGATGTTTGAATGCATAATCTAAAAATTCATCTATATCGCGATTTGTTTGTTCTAAAGTTTTTGGATTATATCCGGCCACCAAAGCTAAATTTTCTCCATCACCTTGTTTTCCATCTTTATATCCCCAATTAAATGTATTTAGTTTGTTTGTTGAAATTAGATTATTTATTGCAGCAACATTTCCTGAGTTTAGATTAGGATCAGTTTTGTCTGTCGAGAAACCAACTCTAAGCTGTGGATTAAATGCTGGAACTGGTATTCCATGAGCATAATTTCGCCGCATAGTCTCAACACCAAAAAGTCCCATCTGAACTTCATTTTTTGTACCCGCATATTCTGGATGTATTTCTAGTCTTGCTCGTTCAAAATATTGAACTAAGTAAGTTTTCCCAGTTGCGTCATTTTTCTCTAGAAATCCCCCCGTTATTGGATAGCCAAATTGAGATAATCCACCATTATTTACCCAAAAATCTTTAAACTTTCCACCGATTACATGTTGAGTTTTTTGAGGTTCAAAAGAAATAGCGTTTTTATCAAGATTTTTTGTTTGTAATGGCAGAGATTGAGGATATTTATTTTTTAAAACTTCGGCTCCCAGACGTGTTAATAAAACTTTATATTCTGGATTAGGTTCATCCGGATGATATTCCAGGACGGATCTTTCAAAATATTGAACTATTCTTTTTTGTCCGTCAGTACTTATTTCCCAAAAAGGATTACTGATTGGAAAACCGTTTATTGCCAAACCACCATAATTAGCCCATCGTGAGTAAAACAGTCCAGAAGTAGTAAATCCAGTCTCTGGGAAAAATTGCGAAGTGATTTTCTTTCCGTTGGCTTCAAAAGAAGTTGAAGCGTCTGAGACAGATAATCTATTAGCATCAATATCTGTACGTGTTTTGGCACTCGCAGAGGGATTGTTTAACATTAATAACAAAAGAGGTGTAACAAGTAGAATTTTCTGGACAAAATTATATTTAGGTTTTTCTTGTGTGCCTGATTCCTTAACAAAATATCTCACAAAACATAGATTTATACCGAGGATTATAGCAGTTAGCGCATCTTAATTATGAAATTTTGTTGTCATTACTGACTGAAATAAGTTTCAATTATTTTATCTAATAGACTTTTTCATAATTCCAGACATTGCTTTACTCAAAATTTTTGCTTTTAACACTTCATTTAAATCAGAATCAAACACGCCTATTAAAACACAGATCGGAATAATAGGAACTAGAATGAATGCCTGATTTAGAACAACCGACATTCCGCAGCTAATAAGTATTCCAAAGTATGGCAATATTATTTTATTCCAAAAATTAATTGTGCGCCCAGTTTTCTTTTTCATTTAAATGTTAAGTTATATTCTAATAAGTACAAATCAAACTCTCTTTTCGTCTTAGATCCAGTATCTGGATGCTAAGCGCAAAACGGGGAATTAAACAAGTCCATTTTCTAATGATCTTCTTAAACCTCCAAAAAACTGCGACAAATTTTTGAGAAAATGAAAAATCCCGCATTTATTGCGGGATAATAGTTTTAAATTTTAATTCTAACCGTTACTTGCTAACTGCCTTCATCTCTCCCCAATCCTCCCCAACCTTTGAATTCACTTCCAGCGGGACTTTGAGATCAACAACATGATCCATCTCATGGCTGGCTTCTTTTATAAATTTGGTTATCAAAGCTTTGTCATCCTTTATCTCGAGCAGTAACTCGTCGTGAATTTGAAGCAAGATTGAAACTTTCCCATCATATTTTTCATTGATCAGATTCTGGACTGCAATCATAGCCAGTTTCATAATATCTGCGCTGAGACCCTGAATCGGCATGTTGATCGCCTCACGGAATAATCCCTGCTTCACCATGTAATTCCCTACTTCCAGATTAAAAAATCTTTTTCGACCAAACATCGTTTCTACATAACCATTCTTCTCAACTTCCTCTTTTGTAGTATCAAAATATTCTTTCACTTTTGGATATCGCTCAAAATATTTCTTAATAAACTCCGTAGCTTTTTTTGGATCGACACCTTCTAATCTATCCGATAGACCGAATCCAGAAATACCGTATATGATGCCAAAATTTATCATTTTTGCGATACGACGTTGATCGGTACTAACTTCTTTTTCTGGTATTTCAAACATTAGCGACGCCGTCAAAGTATGAATATCGCGACCTTTTTTGAATGCTTCTATCAGAGCTTCATCGCCACTGATATGAGCCATCGCACGAAGATCAATCTGCGAATAATCCAGTGATAATAAAGTAAATCCTTCATCGGCTATAAATGCCTTACGGATTTTTTCGCCGACCTCACTACGCGTAGGAATATTTTGTAGATTAGGATTGATGGAAGAAAGTCGACCCGTCGCAACAACAGTCTGACGAAAATCCGTATAAATTCTATCTTCTTGAATGATTTTTTGCAGACCGATCACATATGTACTTTGCAATTTAGCATATTCACGATAATCTAGAATAAGCTGAATTATTGGATGCACACCGAGTAATTTGGATATCGTTCTTTCGTTGGTCGAGAAACCAGTTTTTATTTTTTTTACTTTTGGCAAATTTAATTCTTCAAATAATACATGCGCCAATTCTTTGGTCGAATTAGGATTAAATTCATGCCCCACGCTATCAAATATTTTCTTTTTTATTTCATCAATTTTTTTGGTGAAAGAAGTTTGAAGTTGTTTTAAATACTTTGAATTTACTCTAATGCCTTTCGATTCCATCTCAGCAAGAATAGGAACTATTGGTAAATCCACATTTTTATAGAGATCAATCTGTTTTTTCTCAATTTCACCTTTAATTTTCTTATACGATTCGATGAAAGCTACAACGTCGTAATATTTAGCATCTGTAACTATTTTTGTGCCGACGTGGATGTCGAGATGCTCAGTAATATCGTGTCGAAAGATACTTTTATATAAATTTTGTACAGTATCCATTTTGTAGCCTGGATTATAGCAATATGCAAGTATCTGCAAATCATCAAGATCAAATTTATTATCTTTTGAATCAGGATTTAAGCTGGAAAATAAATCTGAATTCTTAGATTCTTTGACCTGTAATTTTAAGAATTTTTTCACATCAAATCCGACGCCTTTTACTGGTGTTTTTGATGACTCAATAAATTCACCTTTGTCATTGAAATATATAAACTTTTCATCCGTGAAAAATTGTCCAGTTGTTTGGTCTATGGAATAAGTAAAATACGGAAAATCTTTTGTATTATCACTTTCCAATTTATGCAGTTTATATGGGCTTTTTTCAAGAATAACTTCTTCAACATCAGCAGGTAAAACAATTTTTTTGAGCTGATTAAGCAGTGAGTTAAATTCATATTTATGGAGAAATTCTACTAGCTGTGTCGTCGTTAGGTTCTTCAGATCAGCTTTTTCTTTATTAATATTAAAGACTAAATCCGTACGAATCGTAACTAGTTCAATATTTTCAAAAACTTTGCTACGATATTCCTCAAGAATTTTTTTATACCTTTCTTTTATTTCATCAATATTTTCGTATATACCCCCTAGGGTATGATACTTTTTTATGAAATCAGTTGCACTTTTTTCACCTATACCCTTCGCACCCTTAATATTGTCGCTCGCATCACCGACCAGTGCCTTGTAGTAAATGTAATCCTCTGGTTCGAATCCAAATCTCTCGACAAATTCCTTTGGAGAATATTTGCGCATATCTGAGAAGGTTTTACCTGGCAGAACGACATTAATGTGATCGTTAAGAAGCTGAAGCAAATCTTTGTCTCCGGTAACTATTTGTACATCAAATTCTTTATAATATTTGGTGGCTATAGAACCGATAATATCATCGGCTTCAAAACCACCTTTTGTATAAAGGGGTAATCCTGTAGCTTCGATAAAATCCATAACTATAGAAATCTGATTTCGCAATTCATCCGGCATTTTTGCCCGATTAGCTTTATATTCGGAATTTTTAGCCTTACGAAATGTTTCTTCCGATAAATCTGAAGTGAAAATTAAGTAATCAGGCTTTAACATTTTCAATATCTGCATAAACATGATTCCGAACCCGTAAACGGAATTTACCAATACACCATCGCTGGTTGAAAGCTCTGGATAAGCGTGAAATGCTCTATGTATCAAGGCCATCGAGTCGACAAGAATGAGTTTTGGTTTGACCATAACTTTATTTTTAATATATTAGCAATGATAACGAATGCAGGAAGAATTTAAAACAGTCCAAATTCCTCTACTGGTGAATTATCTTTTATAAACTTTTTACGCATTTCAAGAAATATTATCGCCGTGGCTTCTGCATCATCCAATGCTCGATGTCTTTTTTCTATATCCAGACCGTATTCTTCGCATACGTTATCTAGTTTGTAATGTGCCCAGCCAGGATGAACAGTTCGAGCCAATCTAATAGTATCTACTTTTTTTGAGCCGATTAAAGTGAGTTTTAAATTTGCTAGCTCATAATTGATGACACGAATGTCATAATCTATATTGTGACCACATATGATGGCATCCGAGTCTAAGTAGGGCTTCATTTCACTATATAGATCAACAAATTTTGGACTTGATTTAATTTTTTCTACATTCACGTGCTCCTCCGGATAAAAAAGATCCAATTTTTCGAATTTAGCATTCGGAGCTATCAGCCACTCTTTTCGATCTATAATCTCGGAATCTTTAATCACCAAGAGACCTATTTCCCACACCTTTGACATGCCGGAAGCCTGATCGGTAACAGTCTCCGTATCAATGACAATACAATCGGTTATTTCCGCATAATTTTCAAGAAACACGTGGCTTAGTAATCATATATTTGTTTGGAAAATAGGATGCAGAATTTTAATCTGCAAGCATGATAGCTTTAAATTCATCGCCCTCGATGGTCTCTTTTTCAAAAAGAACTTGTACGACTGTATCAAGTTTATTGCGATACCTTTTGAGTACTTCCGTTGCTTTTTCGTAGCATTCATTGAGAATACGCTGAATATTAGCGTCCACTATTTCAAGAGTTTTATTTGAGAATTCTTGTCTAGTGCCATAATTCATTTCGTCTTCGCTGTCAGACAAAACCATTGGACCGATATCACCCATTCCGTATTTAGTAACTAAGTATCTAGCAAATTTAGTGGCTTTTTGAAAATCATCCGATGCACCAGTCGTCGTAGCCGAAAAGATCAGACGTTCCGTAGCATTTCCTGCAAGCATACTTGTAATGCTAGATAATAATTTTTCTTCAGAAAGTAATTTATTATCTTCTTGAGGAATGTATTCTGTATATCCACCAGCCATGCCACGAGGAACTATTGTGATACGATGAACATCTCGATCGACACCAGTAATAAAGCCAACTATCGCATGACCAGCTTCATGATAAGCCGTAATTTTTCGATCTTTTTCTGTGGCCACTCTTCGTTTTGCGGGACCCATGGTAATTTTCGCAACTGATTCTTCAATGTCAGCGCGAGTAATCTCATTTCTACCAGCTTTAGCTGTCATAATTGCCGCTTCATTAAGCATATTTTCTAAATCAGCGCCACTAAATCCAGCCGTACGCTTTGCTATTACTTCTAGATCAATATCGGAAGAAAGAGGTTTATTTTTAACATGAACGTCGAGAATCTGTCTTCGAGCATCTTTGTCTGGGATTTCGAGAGTGACACGTCGGTCAAAACGACCTGGACGTAGAATTGCAGGATCAAGAACATCGGGTCTATTCGTAGCTGCCAGAACTATGATTCCGGTATTGTTGTCAAATCCATCCATTTCAACAAGGATTTGATTTAAAGTTTGCTCTGTTGCCGTGGACTGAATAACCGTACCACGTTTTCGTGCCATTGCATCTATTTCATCTATGAAAATAATGGAAGGAGCTGCTTTTTTGGCTTTGGAAAAAAGATCTCGTACACGTGCTGCACCCGCTCCAACTAGTAATTCTTCAAACTCTGATCCTGCAACGAAAAAGAAAGGAACGCCTGCTTCACCAGATACAGCTCGAGCTAATAATGTTTTTCCAGTTCCTGGCTCTCCAACCAGCAAAACACCTTTTGGAATACGAGCTCCCATGCGAGTATATTTTGTAGGATTTTTTAAGAAATCAACAACTTCTTTCAATTCTTCTTTTGATTCATCTACACCAGCTACGGAATCAAAGCCTATATCCTGTTTTTTGCCAAATACCATTCGTGCTTTGCTTTCTCCCATTCCAAAGATACCAGATGAGCCACCACCGGCAGCACCTTGTTTTGAAAGAAAATAGATAAGAAGAAATATTGCACCAAATATAATTACAACTGATGGAATAAGTGAAGCAAAATCGACCGCAGCTGGTTCAATAAACTTAATCGGAGTAGTATTTTTATCTTCAACGTTTATCCCAGCATCACGGAGATTTTGAAAGAAAACCGATTTGGAAGGAATACCTGACGTGACTGTTTGATTATTCTGATCTTTCACTTTTGCCTCTACGGAAAAATCATAAACTTGAACTGTTTCATATTTGCCATCTTTGATACCACGCAGAAATTCGCCATAATCTTTAACGGTATTATTTGAATCACCAGATAAGACTTTTATCAGGACTACGCCAGCAAGGACAATTCCGAGAATCCAGACAGTTGGATTTTTATACCATGGAGCTGATTGACCTGAATTTTTTACAATTATCGGAGCATTTTTTTTGAATTTTGCCTGACTTTTAGAAAAAAAATTTCCGCCAGATTTAGTAGCAGATTTTTTGTTATTTTTATTTAGTACTTTTTTAATATCAAGTTTTTTAGCCATATTATTTTGATAACATATAATTTCTTTGATTTTGTGCGAAGTCTAATGACGACGGGTGGATTTGAACCACCGACCCCCGGCTTATGAGTCCGGTGCTCTAACCACTGAGCTACGTCGCCGGGTAAGCATCAATTAATATTAAGGATTAAGAATGAACAATGATGGAATCCTTTTTTTATAATTCTTATTAATTCTGCATTCTAAATTCTTAATGAATTCTTGCGGGGGTTGGATTCGAACCAACGACCTTCAGGTTATGAGCCTAACGAGCTGCCACTGCTCTACCCCGCGTAAATTATTACCTTAACTAGCAGTACAAAGAACAGATGAATTATACCAGAATTGTTTTCACTGACCAAATATAATATCTAGCCATTGAGATAATATGGAAGAGGAATTGGACCCTTCCTGAGCTGAAGAGGTATTAGCGCCCAAAACAGAAGATGGAATAGATGAAGGAGCAGGAGAGAGATCTGTCTTTTTTAAAATGTATAGTTGCTCATTCGGATAGGCATAACCCAGTTTATTTCGAGCTTCTTTTTCTATGTACGTATCGGATTTTACAGTTTCCAGAGCGGTTTTTAAGGCAATATTTTTGTCAACTTCTTTTTGCACATCGGCTTCCAGCAACTGAAGCTGTTTATTCTTGGGCTCATTTTGTTCATAGATATTTACGACAAGAGAAATCAGAGCTCCGAATAAAACAAAGAAGGAAATAAAAAGAAACACGAGTCTTAGACTTTTCGTAGAATGTAGGATTTTTTTGTACTGCATCTGCTTTTTGTTCATATCCTATAAGTTTTATGTTAAAATCATGGTCATATCTTTTATTATAGGATAACACATAGTGAAAAGTTACATAAACAAGTACAGACTCTCCCTAGAGCAGGCAGAAAAATCTTCGTACACAATACAAGCATACGTCAAAGATCTTGAGCAAGTTTTTATCACCATCAGAGCGACTAAATTAAAGGATATTACGGAAGATAGTTTGAAAAAATACGTCAACACTCTCAAAAAAGCCAACTATGATCCAAAAAGTATTTCTAGAAAAATAAATAGCATTAAATCTTTTTATAGATTTCTAAAAGAAAATAACTTGGTAAAATTAGATCCATCCGAAATTCTCCATCACCCAAAGATTAAGGATACCCCACCGAGATGCCTGACAAAAGAAGAATATACAAAATTAAAATCGACATGCGTCAACGATCTGAGAACATATACTATGATTGAGCTTTTACTCCAAACAGGAATAAGGATCGGCGAGTTATGCCGGTTAAAATTGTCCGACATTTGCTACAAATCTAAAGTTAAACCATACGCAATCCGAATCGATAAATATGAAAGCTCTTCCGCTCGCGTAGTGCCATTGAATTTATCAGCCGCTGAAACTCTGTGTAAATTTATGAATTCGCTAGATTTAAAGAACAAAAATGTATATATTTTTATCACCCGATCAGGTAAACCAATCATCATTCGTAACGCGAGAACGTATATTAGCAACGCAATGAAAAAAGCTAAAATTCATAATGCGACAGTCAACGACTTAAGAAATACGTTTATATTTCATCAGTTAAAAAACGGCGAAAATATATTAAGATTGTCACAAATCGTAGGCCACAAAAATCTCTCCAGCACGATCAAATATAGCAAAATCAAAAAAGGAAAATACCAACCAAAGACCCAAGTTCTTCTGAGAAGCCTTTAAGACAAATTTAGGATTTTTCCATTTCAGTGATTTCGCATAAGACCCGTAGGTGAATTTCGCTGGATAATTTCTGGATTCCCCATCAACGCTAGAATGACCGCCTTTATATTCCTAAATTTTTCACATTATCTAAATCCCCATACTTATCATGTTCAGTGACTAAAATAACTTGTATTTTTTGGCGACAAAAATCAAGAATTTTATTTATCCGATCAGGATTCTCGATACCTGTAAATGGATCATCAAGAAGTAATGGCAACTCTACATCAGGATAAATTGATTTAATGTAAGCTAAGCGCTGGATAATTAACATTTCGATTTTTTCTTCGTACGTGCTGATATCAATATTTTCTAGAACATAATCTGAAGTTGCCGTAATCTCATTATTTTGAAAATATTCTCTTAAAATTTGTAGGAACTTTTCGTCCGGGGCTTTTATCCCGATTGTTTGTGACTGTAATACTTGAATTTGGTGTCGTAGCTCTAAAATTAAATCCGCTGAATCTCCCACTGGTTGAGTTGAATTATTTTGCATTGATTTTTCTAATTTCAGCATATCGAGCTCTCTTCTTTTTCGAATATATTCATCGGGTGACATTATTAGATTATTTGAATTAGTCTGAAGATTAAGTGCATTTATTTTTTGTTGGATCTGAGCATATTTCATCTTGAGATCACTAATCTCCAAACCGCTAAATCTTTCATGAACTTTGGACAGATCATTCTCTTTTTGGAAAATTAAAGCCCGAACTAAAGCTTTTGTAGCAAAATAATCATCCTCATTATTAAATCCTAAGTTGTGTATGTATCGTAATTTAGCGGACTTTAACGCGTCTAGTTCGTTTGCTATTGCCGCTACATTCTCACTATTCAGACGTCTTGATGGAGTAATGACTTTTGAATTTGATTTAAATAATAAAACTAAAATTGAAACGACTAAACCTATAAATGCAGCTATTACTCCAATAAAAAAGTTTGATATGAGCAACAACATAGCTCCAACAGAAAATCCTAAAACAACAGGAAGGATTATAGGTAAAAAAGTAAGATGCTTGATATCGTCGGCGTATGCTACTCGCGAATTTGCCAAATCGGACAATGTTTTTTCACGTTCGCGAATACGATACGAAAACATGGATAGATCATTCTCTACTCTGGATGAATCTATTTTCATAAAGCTTGTATACTTCGTCATATCCATTTCTACTTCGGATATTTTTTTCATTGCACCTTCGTAATCGCTTATCTTTATATTCAAATCAGATAATTCTTGTTCCAGATCGCCTTTTTGCAGAGTTATATTATCTAAACTTTGTTGCAACTGTATTTCATTTTCTAATGCTTGAATCTGAGAATCTACCTGATCTGTCGGAGCCGAACTAGAGTTTTTAGCATTCTCTAGATCCGTAATCCGTTTTTGAAGTTTCTGAATTTTTTCGTCGTTAGTATTTTCTCCTGATATAGAAGAAGACTCGAGGGATGGATTTGAATATCTACGTGCCTGCTCTATATCGTAAAAAATGTCTTCCAAAGGTGAATAATAAGACTTTGATTCAGCTTTATGAAAGCCATATTTGTTCAAATAGTTGGTAAAGCGAACTCTGCTCAGCTCGAGATTCAACATCTGCGTGTAACTAATCACAAAAAATTTTGCATAGTCAGAAAGTCTTATGCTGTAAATTTTTTCTAATTGAGTCTGATCGATTTCTACATCATCAAACAAGATTTTATCGCCATCAGAAGAAATAAAGTGAGGGGAATTTTTTAGCATTAAATCTAGTTTGACACCATCGTCTGTCGTACTGGCCCATAGCAACTGAAACATGCGTTTTAGCACCGCTACATCTCCGCCTTCTGCGAAGTACAAAAAAGCGTCGGACTCGGAGAAGTCCAACGCTGTATAAACATCACCTTCAAAGTTTTGGGCAGTAAATTTTGTTAGCATTTATTAACTTGGCAGTTTAAAATCTTGGATTCAGCTTATTATTTAATAGTTGTATTTGTTAAACCGATTTTAGCAGTAACTATATATTGACTTTGATATTCTTTACCTGCGTTTGAACCAGAATTGCTCATACATTTTATTTTTTTGAGCGAAGCTGCTACATCTCCCTGAACTTTACCTGGAGCAGCAGTATTTCCATTTGAAGGATTCCAATAATTAAATGAACCCGTACCTTCTTGAGCACTAACATCAGGAATTTCACGTGCTGTACCAGAATAAGTTCCACGCGGATTTAGTTCGGTAACTGACGCAATTCCACCGGTTCCAAGTGCATAACATGAATAAGGAGCTGGTGTACCGATATTTAATAGACTTGCACCCACGATAACGAATAAGATTGAGACTAGCAAAACAATACCAGCAACAATTGCGCTTGTAATTGATTTGATAGCAGCACCACGAGCTTTTTCATCACCAGATTTGCTAACCCATTCGAATACAGCTTTTACGATCTGAAATAGAATGAAGATAACTAACGCAGCAATAATGATAGCGAAAACTGATTGCAAGATACCACTTACTGAGAAACTACCTACACCAGCAAATATTCTACATACTTGTGGAACTAATGCTGAATCACAAGTAACATCTTGAGCACTTGCTGCTGCTGCCATAGCGACAACGGAACCACTGATTGCTAGTGACTTTTTAAAACTGCTGTTTATCTTCATAACATTTGATAAATTAATTAATTCTAATATAAAACTTAAATGACAATTATACAATATCTAGATGATTTTTGCTAGAATTCAGCCTATTATTTTGATTAATTCTTAACACCAACTTGGTACAGGATATAGTAGCTTTTTTCATATTCTTTACCTGTATTACTATCTCTACAATATAAATTTTGTGATAAAAAATCTGTCTTCTTTTGGTCAAATACCACCTTCTTTGTGTAGAGCTCCGCTGTTTCGTTGAAAGCAGTAGGTTTGCCTTCATATGCCAATACATTGGATACTGCAGGAATTTTTGACGTTGATCGTAATGAAACTGTAGCAGGATCAATGTCTGCTTCTGGCAGAGTAGCTCCTCCAACTGGTGAGAAATCATCAGTGTTGTAACAGGTGTAAAGTGGATTTGGCTTACCACCGATGTTGAGAATATCCGACGTGAATACGACTCCAAATACAGCAACAATTAGCACTACACCACCCACAATAGCATTGGAAATGGATTTAATTGCTTCTCCTCTACCCTTTTCATCACCTGACTTGCTGACCCATTTGAATACTGCTCGCACGATCTGGATAAGAATGAACACTACTAATGCGGCAATCGCAACACTAAAGAATAAATTTAATAATGAAGATATCGAAAAATTATTTGAAAAAGATGCAAATCTATCACAAATAAATACTGGAGCAAAGCTGTCTTTGCAATCTGCGGTCTGAGCAAATACTGGTGTGAAGATGAAAGCAAGTATGACAAATATTCTTGAGTAACTTTTCACGTTGTTTATGATTTTTTTCATTATAAGTTATTAATTACATTTACAAAACATTTTCGGAGAGAATCGGCATCATTGATCTGAAAAGTAAAATTATCTAATTTTGAAATATACTTTGCGCATACTCTATCATCTGTCATTTGTGATGCAAATTTTTCGTAGGTATTACCGACATTAAGCTGACCATCTTTACCAGATAATATTATACATTTATTGAACTCTGAAGTAGTACCAGCCAAATTTGGCGCAGCTGAATTTTGATGATACGTATCATAGCTATTTCCATAAAAAAGTGTAGCACAGTTAACTAGATTGTCTCCACCAGCAGTGAACGATCTGACGAAGAGCACGATAAAATACGCTGAAAAAGTTATCAATATTCCAATCGCACCAGAAGATATACTTTTTATCGCATCTTTTTTACTCTTATCTTGACCATCATTATTAACAAATTTTAATCCCGCAAGTATGATTCTAAACCCAAAAAAGATTACTAAACCTACCAATATAATTGTCGAAACGCTAGACACTAAATCATTAAATGGTAAATTAGGAAAAAATCTACGCAGATCAATCAGATTAAATCCGAGGTTATTGGATATACAATCAGCTGTCTGATTGCTGGTCGGACATGGCGTAACTGTAGTTTGTGCAAAAGCTGCCGTGTGGGTGCCTATTAGCAAAAATGTTGTTATTAAAAAATTTCTTATATTTTTCATATTATTGTAGAGATTTTATAGCGTCAACAAAACACTGATTAAGCTTAGATCGATCCTTCGCGCTTACATCGAAACCCAATTTTGAATTTGGTACTAATTGATAATAATCACTGCATGGTTTTTTATAAAATTCATTTCTAAATTTTATAAAATTCTGAGAAACGACATCCGCTTTACCTGACGTTTTCATACAATTTTGAAATTCAGATGTTGTACCAGAATAATCACTAGTTGTTAATGTAAGATTACTCGATGATGCAAAATATAAATTACTGCAATTCACCAATTGTCCATCGACACTGAAAAATGCACGAATGATAATCACTACAAAATAAGCTGAAAACGAAATCACTAAACCAATAACTCCGTTAGTAATGCTTTTAATTGCTTCTTTTTTATTTTTATCCTGCGCGTCGTTATTAACCCACTGAAATGCCGCTAGAACAATCTTTATCGTAAGAACAATAACGATAATAGCTAGTAAAATCGTAGTCCCTGCGCTAATGATGCTATCTACAGATAATGAAGAAAAGAAATCATTACCTGATATTTTATCCAGATTATTGCTGCTAATAATACATTTTTCATACTCGTCGTAGGTGACGCCAGAGCCTGTCGGACAGACTTGAGTCGTAGAAATACGAGTAGTTGGAACTATTGTCGTAACTGCCTGAGCTGACGCGAAATGAACCATTATCAGCATTCCAAATGCTAATACTAAAGTTAGGTTTAAAAATCTATTTAAATTTCGCATTTTATTTATTCACAAAAATTCCAAATAATATCTTTTGCCCGATAACAGCTTCGATAATAGTAATAATCGTGATTGAGAAAAAAAGAATAAATATTCCTGTAATTCCATTTTGCAGAGTCTTGAACCCTTTTTTCTTGACTTCATCATTTGCACCAGCTGAAAATACTTGTACTCCTCCCCAGATAATTACTCCGAATAAAACCACGCTTATTGCCGCTGGAATGAATGAAATCACATTAGCAAATATCTCACCAATTGTGGGAGTACGACCAGTACAATTAGGATCAAAAAAACTTGGTAACTGATTTTTTTTCACACATTCGCTGGATTGCGCGTATGTAGAAGAAATAAGCGGAAGGAATGATAACGAAGTTAATGTCGTAAGCAAAAATAATTTGGTGGATAAGAATATCTTTCCTGGATTATATTTTTTAACTTTATTTTTGTACATTTTTTAGAATATTATCTACCTATTGTGACTCCATATAAAATTTTAACCCCAAATATAGCCTCGATTAAAGTGATTATACCAACTGAGAAAAATAATATCACCACGCCGGTAATAGCATTTTGTATAGTTTGGAAACCTTTCTTTTTTGCTTCATCATTTGGACCAGATGTAGAGATTTGCAATGCACCTACAGCTAACATTACGAAAAGAAGTATTCCTACGCCTACTGGAATAAGTGGGATAAAACCTGATAAAAGAGATCCTATTGTGACATTATTTGTACAATCTGGATCTAGAGGATTAGCTAGCTGACCGCAGCTTTTGGTCGTTGCAGCATGAGAAATACTGATAAATGGAATGAGAAGAACAATGTATTTTATTGTTGAAAATGTTTTCTTGAACATTCGAAATAGTACCAAAGTAATGATTATTTTTCCACAAATTATACTACTTCAAACGCTTTCCGACGAATGAAGTAGTATCTCATCGATAAAGTTAGTTCTGCTCTACATTATTCATCGAGAAATTATTTCGACCTTGGTCATCACTACCATCATATCGAACCTTAACGCTCATTCCGGGTTTGAAAGTTTTTAGCATTCCTTCTGGCATTTTTGATACATGTACTAATCCGCTAAAATTTCGACTGAGCTCTACAAAAACTCCGTAAGCTTCAACTTTTTTGATATTGACTGTCATAATCGTGCCAGGCTCAATCTCATTCAGAGTTTCTTTGATTAAATCTAAAGCTTTTTGGGCTGATTCGCCAGATGTAGAGGCGATATCGACAGTACCGTCATCAGAGATATTTATCTCGGCCCCACTCTGTGCGATTATTTCTTTTATCATTTTTCCACCTGGACCGATTAATTCACCAATCTTAGATTGGTTTATTTTGATTGAAGTAATTCTAGGAGCATATTTTGATAATTCTTCTCGTGGTTTTGCAATCACTTTTTCCATCATATCTAGGATGTCGAGACGAATTTTCTTAGATTGTTTGAGAGCTTCAAGTAAAATTTTTACAGGAATTCCTTTTAATTTATTATCTAGTTGAATCGCCGTCCATCCATTTCGCGTTCCAGTGACTTTAAAATCCATATCGCCATAGTGATCTTCTGATCCAGTAATATCAGTGAAAAGTACGTAATGATTTTCATCTTGGTAAACTAATCCCATGGAAATTCCGGCTACTGGATTGGCGATTTGCACACCCGCATCCATCAAAGCTAATGTTGAACCACATGTCGCCGCCATTGAGGTAGAACCATTGGAAGATAAAACTTCAGAAACTACGCGCACTGTGTATTTAAATTTATCAGTCTCTGGTAAAACTTGCATGATGGATTTTTCACCAATCATTCCATGACCTATTGCACGTCGATTCGCCATACCCAATTTACGATCAACTTCGCCAACAGAATAACCTGGGAAATTGTAATGGTGCATATATCTTTTGACGCTTTCGCCATCAATTCCTTCTAGAGTCTGCTCTACTCGCTGCGAACCAAGCGTTACGATACTAAGAACTTGTGTTTCACCACGATTAAATATTGCAGAACCATGAACACGAGGTAATACGCCAACTTCTGCGCTGATAGAACGTAATTCATCTAGTTTACGTCCATCAATACGTCGAGCTTTTTCTAATGCGTTAGTTCGGATAACTTCTTTTAAAACTTTTTCAAAAGCTTTTTCGACATCACTTGGTTTGTAGTCTGCATCATATTTCGCATGAATCTCAGCTTTCTTTGTACGAAGATCAATTTCTAATTGTTTTTTATCTGCATTAAAAGCAGCTTTCTCAAAAAATTCTTTTGTATCTGCAGATATTTTAGCTAATAATTCTACTGAAATATCTCGAGGAGAATAGTCAAAAGATTTCACACCCGCTTGAGCCAAAAATTCATTCTGTAAGTCTAAAAATGGTTGCGCTTCGACAACAGATTGCGTCAAAACATCTGCAAGAATATCATCCGAAACGATGTGTGCATCTGCATCGATAGAAACAACCGCATCCTTGGTTGCTGAAACAACTAAATTCATCTCACTCTTTTCTAGCTGAGAAAGGGAAGGAAAATAAATAACTTTTCCATCGACCATACCTGATCGCACTGCGACCATCGGACCCGCGAAGGGTAATCCAGCGTGTAAAAGCGCAGCTGATGCAGCAATACATTGCAAAATTTCAGGATCATTTTCATGATCATAGGCAAGCACTTGAGTAATAATCTGAACTTCTCGAGTTAGATCTTCTGGGAATAAACTACGAAGAGAACGATCAAGCAATCGAGCTGATAAAATTTCTTTGTCTGATGGACGTGTCTCACGCTTGATAAATCTAGATGAGGAAATCAAACCCGCAGAGTACATTTTCTCTACATAATCTACTGATAGAGGAAAAAAATCCAAATCAGGATTATCTGCACCAACTGCGACAACTGTTAAAATCACTGTATCACCCGCCTGAGCCAAAATAGCTGCCGTAGCTAAATTAGCTAACCGACCCGTTTCAAGAGAATACTGCACACCGTTTATCGTTTTGACAATTTTTGTAACCATATTTTTATGACTTAAATATATTTTGCACAAGATTAAGCCATATAAAACACTGATATCTCATCACACCAAATGTCGAAATATCAAGATTTTATATGAGGATTATCTTGCGATGATGAATAATAACATGAAGCCGGATTTATGTCATTGGAGGGGATATTTGGAGGTTTATTAATTATTAACAAATTAACGAAGAGAAAAACGCCGAAGCGAATCCTCCTGCATCTATGTCATTTCGAATCCCGCATAGCGAGCGTATTCCATGAGAAATCTCATAGGAAAATCTTACCCAACACTTGTCCTGAACCGATCCATAAAATAAGAGTGATTGACCAGTAAATTTAATAATTTATTATCTTTGGTACTTGTTAACGTATTCTCGAAGGAATAAACGGTACTCGATGAATCGCGTCTCCGGATTAGTATTAGCGATTTTTCGAGTACCTTGAACTTTTGGTTACTCTTTCTTTCAAGAGAAAAGTAACGAAAGTAAACAGAACTTAATAAGATTTAATTAGCCAAAGGCGAAGAGAGACAGGAACATTAAGCAAAAAGGGGAAAGATCCCCGTCTTCACGGGATGACAATGAAAAGAATACATAGATCCTTTGCATACGCTCAGGATGACAGAAAAGAAGAAAACAGGGCTCGCATTCGCGTAGCCATACGGCCACAAGCGAAATTGCTACGTCACTAACGTTCCTCGTAATGACAAGAAATATGAAAAGGAAAAATCCCCGCGTTAACGGGGATTAAATGATTTGTGTGTTGAATATGATTCGGATTTTCCAACGGGATTGCCACGTCCGGCTTTAGCCTCCCTCGCAATGACAGAGGAAATTACTTACCCATATCAATAGCCTTTAAAATCTTCTGAGCTCTTTCTAGGCTTGTCTTTTTTAGATATTCGATTAAACGTCTTCTCTTACCAACCATTTGAAGAAGTCCACGTCGTGAGTGATTATCTTTTTTATGACCTTTTAAATGTTCTTGTAATAAAAGAATTCTTTGAGTCAAAAGTGCGATTTGAACTTCTGGAGAACCTGTGTCACCTTCTGATTGAGCGAATGCTTTTACAACAGAGTCTTTTGAGGAGTGTAGAAAATCTACAATCTTGAGATTAGTATTTTTCTTAATATCTTTTACAGCTGACTTAGCCTTTGATACGGATTTTACAGCCTTTTTTGCCGCTGGCTTAGCTGTTTTAGAAGTTGTCTTCGAAGCTGATTTAGTTACTTTTTTAACCGTCTTTGTTTTTGTTACTTTAGCCATTTTTGTATAATTAAATTATAATGTTAGAAATAAATAACCCAGATCCAGCTAACATGCCAGAAAAAGATAATATGACTTTTTACGGTTCTGATGTTAACATTTATCGTATTTTTAATCAATAATATTCTCACAGAGAGACTTTACACATCATGAACAAAACAATAAATAGAGAAAATATTCCTAGTTATGTGAAAAAAATAGGTGGAGATCTTATCCAAAAAGGTTTTGAAGCCTATCTTGTGGGCGGTTGCGTCCGTGACTCTTTACTGGGAAGAACCCCAAAAGATTGGGATATCACCACAAATGCTGAACCAGAGAAACTCGCAGAAATATTCCCTGAATCAATACTGATTGGAGCGAGATTTGGAACGGTATCGGTGATAGCCAGAGATGAAAACGGTGAAAGTTTCCAGGTCGAAGTAACTACGTACAGATCGGAATCCGAATATATTGAAGGTCGCTGGCCTAGTAAAGTTAGTTTTTCAAAAAATCTTGATGAGGACTTACTCCGTCGAGATTTCACGATAAATGCTATGGCTTTCAATCTTGCACATCAGGAAAAAGATGAAGTGATTGACCTCCACGGCGGTATCCAAGATTTGGAAGAAAAACTCATCCGTGCCGTTGGGAATCCGATTGAAAGATTTTCCGAAGATGGTCTTAGACCTTACCGCGCATGTCGTTTTGCATCCACATTAGGATTTGAGATTGAGACAAATACCTTCGACTCCATAAAGGAAACTTTAAATGTAGCCAAAATGGTATCAGTTGAGAGAATACAAGTTGAATTTATGAGAACACTTTTAGAATCATCACAGCCTTCGATAGGCATAGAGCTTATGAGACAGAGTGGCTTGTTAGACTTATTTTTACCGGAATTAGTGGAAGGTGTAGGAGTCGAACAAAACGATTTTCACGTCGACGATGTGTATTGGCATAATCTACACTGTGTGGATATCGCACCAGATAGAGTAAAATTAGCCAGTCTAATGCACGATATTGCCAAACCACGAACAAAACAGGGACCACATTTTTATGGTCACGATCTACAAGGCGGTGAGATGGCAAAAGAGATAATGAAGAGATTAAAATTTAGTAACGATGAAATCGAGCGTGTTTCGAATCTAATCCGATGGCATATGTTCTATTACCCAATGACCGAAGCAGAAACAGATGAAGAGAAACTAGAGGTCCGTACAGCCATGATGAAAAACGGATGGTCAGATACAGCAGTCCGCCGATTCATCCGCAACGTAGGCGGTCAAGACGCAATTAGCGACTTATTTTTATTACGTATTGCCGATGCTACATGCAATCCAAAGAGTGCATGGAATCCAAAAGAAATCGACGCCCTGCAAGATCGCATATCCGCCGTTTTACAGCAAGATTTAGCCCTGAAAGTAACCGATCTCGACATTACCGGCAACGATCTAATGGAATTAGGCATCGAGAAAGGCCCTAAAATTAAGGAAATGCTGGACTATCTCCTAGAGAAAGTCGATGAAGATCCAAATAATAATGGGGAAGAGAGACTTATTGAGCTGGTGAGGGAGAGATTGGGTTAAGATTCTTTACTTTGATCGGCATCCTCACTGTAAATCTTTCTCCCACGAACAGAATTCAATAATCTAGCGACAGCACCTACTGCAGAAGCGGCTAATCCATTTTTTTCTTGTCGAATAATAGCATCCTTACGTTGAGATCCTATGTCGGGGAAAAGAGGAGAAATTTCTAATGGAATGGTTGGTACACCTTCTGCAAATTCAGAACCTGATGGATATTCCATATAATTTAATTTAATTATCAAATTATATCATTAATTATCAAATTATCCTTTCCAACCTTTTATAATACCTAAAGCAACGTTTTTATATTGTTGAGGGATTGTTTGACTTGCAGTTATTCCTGTAGATAAAGCCTCTAACGTAACTTGAACCCGTTGCAATAAATCCTTATCAGATAAACCTTTTTGTACATAACATATTAATATTGAGTTTACACAATTGAGCATTGTTTCAGTAAATATATTCAGATTCAGATTTTTCAGAGCTACACTTCTAGACATATCGATAACCATTACATCATTTACATTATTAGCTTGCTCAGAAAGCACAAAATTAGGTAAAATATAGTCTATAGATATTCGACCCGTTCTTTTTGCAATTTCAAAGTGATCTCCAATGCCTTTTGCGACTAAATCACCGATTTGATCAAAGGGAAGTACATTAATATAACTTGCCAAATTAAGACCTAAAGAAGGCATAGAATATCCAAGAAATTCTGACGTACTAATTAGAGGAACTATTTTATCCATTTCGGAATTAGAGAAATTTTGACCAGCACGAGCAAATGCAAGTTTGTAGGCTTCAATAGTCATCAATCTTTCATCATTTATCGCCTGAAGTTCATGGACACCAAATACACGAGAGGAATCTTTCATAATGCCTTTTGCAAAAACGGAAAGGGTCCGACGATCAGGATATTCTACAAGATATGACCATAATCCCTCTTGCTGTGTATGGGTGGCATTATCACCAATCTGATAACTAATATAACCTAATTTTACGGGTGCAATGTTCTCTACTCCCACTCCAGAAATGGGTTGAAATTTTTCAAAGCGTTCCGTATTGAGTTTGTATTGTGCAAGGTTTCTATCAATCGTTGTTAATTTTCGACCATTATCCGCAGCTTTTTTTTCTACAGAATTCTGCATGCTATCGGCATCTCTTAAGCTTTGTGAGACTTTTCCTTTGTTTGTAATATCTTTAGTAGCACGTTCCGTAATCTTGAAAAGAATATCTAAAACTCTTTTCTTCTCCCTAGCTTCTTCACATGTTTGAAGACTATCTTCGATAGGTGAAGTGTTATAAATATCTGTGACACAAGGAGGCAAAGGTTTAGTTAACGAGACCTTTTCTCCGTTCGAAGGTTGAATTATTGTTTCCCACAGTTTTTGGGCATTTGTAGCAAATCGATCTCTGAAAAAATAATCGCCTGCAGCGATTATGGAAGCAACTACAAAGGTACGCCTTTTCCAAGACCATCCTTTACTATCTACTTTTGTATTTACTTCAACCCCGCCTGAAGGGGTTGTTTTTTCCGGTGTTTGAACGGCCATACTATATAATTATTATATCTTTATTTTATCATTTCAACCAATTCAAAGCAAGAAAAAGGGCTCACAATGAGCCTTTTTTTGCTACTTTAATAATTTTATTCTGATTCAATATCCTTATTCTGATATGCTTTATCACTGTCATCAAATGGGCGTTCTGGATTTAGAAGCTGAAAAGTTTGAATAAGCCGAACAAGTTCTCCCTGTGATGGTTTTTCAATATTTTGATTTGAAGTATCAATCTGGGCTTCAGGTCCATTATTAACTGGTATCGAATCCTTTTTAATCACTCCTTTCACTTCCATGTTATAAGAATTTATATATTTAATTCTACAACAGATAAAGTAGACTGTAGATTGATTTATGAACCTAACAAAGAAGCTTCTTTTTTTAGAGCGGAGACTAAAGCGTTTTGTGCGATAATTCCGCGGTTTGGAATAAGTGAGAGGTTCCGAATTAAAGATCGAACAAATTCTAAAGTTTCTTTTTTTGAATTTTGTTGGCTATGCTTGTTCGTTAGATATTCAATAAGCCTATAGGAATCATCAACACTTTGTTCAAAATTTTTTGCATTCCCATCCCTTACAAAATCACCAAAATCAATTGGAGTAAGAAAATTTTCTCCATTCGGTCCTTTTTTAAAGACAAAGTTATCAATGTGAAAATCATCAGATGTAGTACCCATCGCCAGATTAACGGAATCATGAATCTGCATTCCCCTTGCAAAATATTCTCCCAGTTGATCCGCGGTAATTTTTTTGGAATCAAAAAGTTCAAACAGTGTTTCACCCAAAAAAGGCATTTCAAAGCCATAAAAATTGGGAGAAGCTATAATCTTTACTAATTCATTCAAATCGTCCGGCGTCACCTTAATTCCCGCCAACTCATAACCTGCTTTTATTGATTCCTTCAAGGCTTCCGATTCGCGAATCAATGCATACTTGACCTCGTAACTAACATTGATGTTTTCTGCTTTTTGCACACCTTTTGTGTAAAATATCGTTTTTTGTTTTGTACTTTTATCCTCACGCGTAAAAGCATGAACATATATAGTTGCCTTTGTTCCGTTAATATAATTGTCACGTTTTTTACTCAAAAGACCTGAATCATTATAAGGTACTAGTTTAGGAGCATCTGCAATACCAAAATCTGGCACAAATTTATCTGCCGCATCATTTTTCACAGATTCGGATGAACCAGATATTGCATCCATGAAATGACGTGAGGTAGTCGGACTAAGATTCGTCGATATCCTTTTCAACCAAGCTTTCAGATCAAAATTATTCTTTGCAACTTCGCAGTTTGGTAAGCCTGCCCCAACTTTATCAACTGAAGTATCGCAAGGCGGCAAAACAGATACTGTAGGAATAGCTTTGTTATTTTCATTTTGTACTTGATCTGAACCAATATAGAAAAATTCACTTGCGCATAAGTACCAAACATCACAGCGGCTGCGGATAAAGCAAATACAATCTTTCGTTTCCATCTATGATTAGATTTCAGATTATTTCTCTCTATATTTGTGTTAATTTCTCTTGTGATAGAACGAGGTTCAACTGATTGATTTTCTTTATCTATAACGGACATATTATATATTCAATATATCCTATATTATAACATTCTAGATAAACCGATACAAGCTAAAAAACCATATCCAAAATAACAATTTCCAATCTTATGCCCAAAAATATCTAACTCAATCTGGGCTCGATAATGTATAATCATCACATCTATAAAATTCCCTTGTCAGAATTTAAACTCAACTCACAATTTATCCCTACCGGTGATCAGCCACAGGCGATCGAAAAGATACTCGCTGGGCTAGATGCTGGTCGACGACATCAGACTCTGCTCGGTGCAACCGGAACTGGGAAGACGTTCACTATGGCAAACGTGGTCTCCCAAATTCAAAAACCCACACTAGTGCTAGCACATAATAAAACTCTCGCCGCACAACTCGCGTCAGAGTTTCAAGCTTTTTTCCCAGAAAACGCGGTGAGATATTTTGTTTCATACTACGATTATTATCAGCCAGAAGCATATATTCCACGAACGGATACTTATATCGAGAAAGAAGTCGACATAAATAAAGAAATTGAAAAGTATCGAAATGCCGCGACCCAAAGTCTCTTATCCCGAAAAGATGTCTTAATTGTTGCCTCTGTATCCGCAATTTACGGCCTTGGTAATCCGGAAGATTATTACTCATTGACCACGGAAATTAATGTAGGTGAAAGTTTTCAACGCTCAAAACTGCTACGACATCTTACCGATCTTCAATATGAGAGAAATGAAATCGAATTTTCAAATGGAAAATATCGAGTGAAAGGTGACGTCGTAGATATTTACCCATCATATGACGACTCAATAATCCGTGTTGAATTTTTTGGTGATGTTATCGAGAAGCTCACAATTGTAGATCCGATTACGGGTGAAATACTCTCTTCGCCGCTAACGATTAGGATTTTTCCTGCAAAACAGTATGTAACACCTTTTGAAAAATTAAAGGGATCATTCGATGAAATTTTGCGTGAGATGACTGAGCGCGTGAAAATGTTTGAAGATGAGGGGAAATTGGTAGAAGCACAGAGGATAAAACAACGCGTGAACTATGATCTAGAAATGCTAAATGAGCTAGGTTATTGTAACGGCATCGAAAACTATTCCCGCGTTATCGAAGGCAGGGAGCCAGGAACTGCACCATCTACTCTACTCGATTACTTTCCTGATGACTATTTACTTATGATTGATGAAAGTCATATTACTATTCCGCAAGTCCGTGGGATGTATTTCGGTGATCGAGCTAGAAAAGAAAATCTGGTAAATTTCGGATTTCGTCTACCGTCAGCTTTTGATAATCGTCCGCTAAAATTTGACGAATTCTTACGCCGCGCGGGAAATACGGTTTATGTTTCAGCCACTCCGTCTCCGTGGGAGATGCAGATGTCAGGAGATGAGGCATATCAAAAAGCGATTGATCCAGATTTTATTAAAAATAAATTAATCCGACCTGTGAGTGATGAAGAAACTAATGAAACAGCAGAGTTGAAACTTGCTGATCCAACACAGTTTGATGAATTTAGAAAAATAGATGAAGAAAGAATGGTACGTTTCACTGAAAAAGGTGTCATAGAGCAGTTAATCCGACCGACTGGATTGCTTGATCCAGAGATCGAAATCCGCCCTATTACCGGCCAAGTAAAAGATTTGGAACTAGAAATTCAGATCCGTACCCAACGAGGTCAACGAACTCTGGTAACGACTTTGACAAAAAGAATGGCCGAGGAGCTGACAAACTATCTCTTAGAAAAAGGCGTAAAAGTACAATATATTCATAGCGACGTCGAAACAATCGAACGTGTGGAAATCCTACGTGATTTGCGTTTGGGTGTTTTTGACGTCGTAGTTGGAATAAATTTGTTGAGGGAAGGATTGGATTTACCAGAAGTTTCATTAGTTGCTATTCTCGATGCGGATAAAGAAGGATTTTTACGTAGTTTAACAGCACTAGTTCAGACAATAGGACGCGCTGCTCGTCATGAACAAGGTCGAGTAATCATGTATGCTGATAGAATCACCGATAGCATGCGAGCTGCGATGGATGAGACGACTAGAAGACGTGAAATACAAATCCGATATAACAAAGCGTATGGAATCGAGCCAAAAACTATCCAGAAAGATATTACTAATCAGCTCGAACGAACGGAAAAAGTCCAGACTAATTTAGAAAAAGAAATCGAGAATTATGACAAATTGCCTTACGATCAACGTATGAAATTGGTTAAAAAGCTTCGCGAGGATATGAAAAAAGCTTCGAAAGGACTGGACTATGAGCTCGCCGCTGAGATACGAGACACGATTATCCGATTACAAAATGTGAAATAAAGGTAAAGTCTAACCGTTTGTTTCATTTTACACAGTATTAATTTATAATTGCGTTCGTAGGTTAACTAGTTTATAACTGCTTATTGTTAACTGTTATTTGAAAATTGTTAATTAATTTGGGGCCATTAGCTCAGTTGGTTAGAGCACGGTGCTTATAACGCCGGGGTCGATGGTTCGAGTCCATCATGGCCCAAATCTCAATTAATAATTTTAACAAATAAAAATTTCATTAGGCATTATTATTTACCGATAAAAGCCAAAAAATTGTTTTATTTTGAAAAGAGAAAAGAAAATTTTTGCAAGATGGTTTACATATTTTAAAGGATGTGAAGAATAATTGGGGAGAGCCCAATATAAATCAATTAATTTTCTATAGATTAAAGAACTGTTTTTATCAAAATAATTTCCATTAACATCTTCAATAATAAATTCTCATTTATATTTGGGCAAATAATATATCTTTTGAATCTCTACCAATTTCATCTGTAGAATAATACAAATTTTTAGCACTTCTTCCTTCAAATCGTATTGGTAAGATTAGATTTTTATTTTTCCTATATCAGTGATCCAAATAGCATTAGCTCCAAAATAAAGAGTGGAGTTCTTTTTTTATCCTTCCATACCGTCAAATATAATTTTGAAATAGTATTTGATTCGATAGAATTATTATTAATCATTCCATTGAAATGAAAAACAACAAATTCCAAAGAATCCTTCTATTCTACTTTAGAGTATGAGCTTTAAAAGTGAAAGAGAATTTAGGATTATGTTTTCTATTATAAAAGAGTTCATAGAACAGTGCGATTAATCCTGACACAGAGCCTATTTTTAATATGATATCTATTATATCCAAAATTATTTATATTTTAAAATCTTCGAAAAAAATAGATTCCAGCCTTCCCTGGAATAACATACAAAATTGCTAAATGTACATTGCCCATTATTTTATAACCCACTTAACGAAGATTTAAATGGATCTTGATTCCTTGGATTATTCAGATCTTCTGGTTTCACAGCTCCACGTGCATTAATCTCAGCTTCAACAGCTTGACGATCACGACCATATTTTAATTTTGACAATTGGATTATGGCATCACGCACATTTGGATTGGCAGGCGGATCTTTATAATTTGAATTCATCGAGAATGGAGGCGGATAGATTCCATTTACTAACAATTTTACATAAGAATTCAGATTTTCTACATTCACCATGTCTTTTTCGTCAAACACAGGAGCTAGTTGTGGAGCTAGAAATTTAGCATCTTCTGCACCGACACGAAAGACATTTAAAGTACCAACATTACCAAACACAGCTTCTTTGATTTTATCCGTTAATTGACCGACGAATTGGTGGGCGACAATAAGATTTAGACGAAATTTACGTGCTTCGGACAAAATAGTAGCAAAATCTTCTGTGGCAAAATTTTGAAACTCATCCACGTACAAGTAGAAATCTCTGCGCTCTGACATAGGAATATCTACACGACTCATCGCAGCAGACAAAATACGAGGGACCATGAGCAAGCCTAAAAATTCGCTATTCTCCGCTCCCATCATACCTTTTGAAAAATCCATGAGAAGAATTTTTCCTTCGTCCATTATTTTTCTCAGATCAAACGATGACGTGGACTGACAAAGCATATTTCGCATCATCAGGTCGATTACAAAACGGTCAAGTTTAGAAGCAAAATAACCCAAAGTCTCGGATCGATCTCGCTCGGATGTTTTGGCAATTTGCTCAGTCCAATATTTTCGAACATAGTCGTCTTTTAGATATTTCAACATCTCATCGATGAATCCTTGCTCCAGAAGAAGTAAACGAAGAACTTCCATGAGCGTATTTCCCGGTTTAGCCATCGCGGTCAACATACAGTTTCGGATCGCACGCTCTAGCTGCGGACCAGTAATACCTTGGTTATTTGGGTCAAAAAGTTTCTGAAGCATTTTATAAAAAGATGCCACCACTCGATGCTTATCATTTTCATCGATATGATCCAGAATATTTAATCCAAAAGGTCGGTCTGTATCTGCCGGATTCCAATAAATAACATCGTCTATCCTATCGGCAGGAATACGCTCTAGTAGCCACTCTATGGAATCATGATGAGGATCGATGAAAGCTACGCCTCTACCCGCACGGATATCTTGCAACGCAGCCATCTGGAGAAATCTAGATTTACCAGCACCCGTCTGACCCACCATATACATATGTCTTCGACGATCATCAGGAAGTATATGCACGTTTTTTTCCACGCCACGAAATATTGATCGACCAATCCAGAGACCACCCTCCGTAGGAACCGTGTCATCTGCTGCAGCTCGTTTAGCATTTAACCATGTAATATGTGGCGTCGTGACATGTTTGTTTGGATAATGAAAAATAGTAGCCAGCTCTTCTGTATTTAATATCGATGGTTTGCCCCAATAGTGCGGGAATCGATAAATAAAGTCATACATGAATTCACGCTTTGTATAAAAACGCAATTTTTTCTTTTTGAATTTATTCATTTGTGGTGCGGTAAATTGCTCAAATGCTCCAATCATATTTTGAAGATATGTCTTTGCCTCAGCTTTTGTCTGAGCCACAGTAACCATACGAACAACGGTATTGAAACCAAGTTTACTTATTTTTTTATCAATTCCTTGACTGACTTCCTGAGGTAAAGAAGCTTTTTTTTCGCCTTCGGTCGCAGGTTTTTCTGCAGCACTCAAAAATTTCCTACCAGCTTTTTGCCATTTCGGATCGGATGGAGAGATTACAATCTGAATCGCGCCGGCTTCATTTTGACGAAATCGAGCCATAGCCGATGTAAGTAAGCTCAAAGAATCTGCTTTAAAATTTTCATGAGTTCGGATAGGAAAGTGATTATCTTTTGAAAGCTTTAACTCGGCATAATCGACATAAGAACCCTCTGCAAAAAGATTGTATTCTTGAGTCATTTTGACCTCCGCAGCAGGATAAACGCCATGAATAAGTTTTTGGATAAGTAACTCGTGTTTTGACGGACAAACCACGTAAAATTTAATAACCTCCGGAAGACCAACTATTTCAAAACTAATAAAATCTTGTATTTTTTTGATCTTACTATTTAGACGTCCGCCTTTGTACAAGCTGGAAATACCGGCATACATCTGCTCTGCAGCTGCGACTTCGATCTCATTATCACGCGGAATAGAAATTTCATAAATGGTAGTTTCAAGACCTTTTTTCTCATAAACTGAGCGACGATATGTCCGCAACCAGAGCACAAAAGTGAAGTATACCATCGAGCTCAATGCTGCTACGGCGATAGCTATCAAAAAATAAGATATGTCGATGAGATCGAAAATCATTAGATCTTCTTTGACTTAATTAATTTCTGTAAAAAAATAGCAAACCAAGTGTCAGCCCAATCTTGATTGCCATTTTTTATCAAATCTGGAATATTGTTAAGATTATTGGCAGTAGGAGTGAAGCCAGTCATCATACTTTTTACTTGATCTAGACCAGAATTGGATTGATTTTGGTTATTTTGTGTAGGAAGACGTTGTTGCTGTTGTTGATTTTGGTCAGAATATTGATATGCGTTAATATTGATATGATTCGTCCGACGGTCAGGATCTAGCTCAAGATCACGAATGTGTTGTTCTTGATTTTGAGTTGTGTCCTGATTATTCTTTTCGACACCATTGTTTAGGTTATAAACTTCGTTATTATGCATATTTTGAGCTAGAAATTTTTGACTTTAAAATCTTTTCCCAATTGTATCTTAGCATCTTTTCTCTTTTGCTGCTCTGTTTTTTGGTATTGTTTTTTTGCAGGACCTACACCTATTTTGATTTTCAAAAGCCTCCCTTTGGTGAAAATTCCTAGAGGAAATACTTGATTTTTTTTCTCATTAAGCGCGGCTTCTATTTTTTCGATTTCCTTAGTATTTAACAAAAGTTTGATTTTATCTGTAATCAATCCAGTATGCATAATGTAAACTTCGCTCTTATCCATTCTCATAACAGATTCTTTAATATTCATTTTTCCGGCACGAATTTGTTTGACTTGGACTCCATCTAGACTCATCCCAGCCTCATATTCATCATCCACCTCATATTTAAAACGTGCAAATTTGTTGACGTACAGCATGATATTGAAATAACCGATAATTGTAACATGAAAATAAGGGAATTTGCGTATGCACAATTGATTAAGGCACCTTTTTTTTAAACATGAGACACAAAGGATTTTCCATTCTTGTCTGTCATTTCGAATCCCACATAGTGGGCGTAGCCCATGAGGAATCCCGATGAATCGCGTCTTTGGATTAGTAATAGCGATTCGTTCGGTATTCTTGAACTTTTGTATTTAGTCCCGTTAGGGAGTTACTCTTTCAAGAGAAAAGTAACTAAAGAAAATACTATCTAATAAGATTTAATTTGACCCTACACCAGAGAGACAGGAA
>Ga0123337_10000264_pt1 | contig 98449 bp, 90 predicted proteins | sample frozenSSSSmetaG_FD_89792 | JGI IMG/M metagenome (GOLD analysis project Ga0123337, IMG submission 89792) | Glacier valley bacterial and archeal communities from Borup Fiord, Nunavut, Canada, to study Microbial Dark Matter (Phase II) -... | ecosystem: Environmental > Aquatic > Freshwater > Ice >...
CCCGTCCGCGCGGAGCGTCTGACGTTCGCCGAAACGGTATATTTTTCAACACACCGGGCGGATGCCCGGCGCTCCGCCACAGTCCCCATAGCCGCAGCTCCGGCGCGCGGATGCGCCGTCACGCCTCAACCTCAGAACGGGAAGAACAGCGGGATCACGCCGACGCCGGCGATCCAGGTGACGAGGTTCAACGGCACCCCGACCTTGACGAAATCCATGTATTTGTACTTGCCGACCTGGAAGACCAGCACATTGGTCTGATAGCCGAACGGTGTGGCGAAGGCGGCGCTGGCGGCCATCATCACCCCGATCAGAAAGGGGCGCGGATCGACACCCAGACTCTCGGCCAGGGCCACGGCCACCGGGGTGATCAGCACGGCCACGGCGGCGTTGGACAGCAGTTCGGTGGCGAACAGGGTGACGCCGTACAATATGGCCAGGGCCGCCCACGGGCCCAGCGGCCGGATGAAGTCGATCAGCAGTTCGGTCCCCGCAGCGGCCAGGCCGGTGACCTCGATCGACAGGCCGACGACCACCATGCCGGCGATCAGCAGCAGCACCTCGGGGCGCAGACCGGCATAGGCCTCCTCGGGGGTGATGATCTTCAGCAGGATCAGGATGACCGCCCCGGCGAAACCAGCGGCGGCAATCGGGGCGATGCCCAGGGCGGCGGCCGCGATGACGGCGGCGAACACCCCCAGGGCAATCATGGCCCGGCGCGGCTGGAACGGACGGTCGACCGCGAACAGGTCCAGATCGCCCAGCATGCCGTCACCGGTCTGTTCATGCGGACCGTGGCCCTCACCGTCATCGACACCGTTGGCCAGCAACCGACTGCCGAACAGGAACAGATACAGGCCGCCGACGGCGGCGATGACCAGGGCCACAGGGGTGATCTCGAACATGCCGAACACCGGCTGGCCGGCGTTGCGGGCCATGTCGTTGACCAGCAGGTTGGTCGAGGTGCCGATCAGGGTGCAGGCCCCGCCCATGATGGTGATGTAGCTGAGCGGGATCAGGAACCGCTTGGGCGACAGGTTCATCGAGGTGGCGACGTCGCGCACCACCGGGGCGGCCAGCACCACGATCGGGGTGTTGTTCAGGAAGGCCGAGGCCCCGCCGCACAGGATGATGACCAGCCACAGGCCCAGCTTGCCCAGGCGTTGGCACAGGACCGTGGCCTGGCGGATCAGCAGCCCCATCAACCCCGACAGTTCGATGGCGTAGGCCATGACGAACAGGCAGGCCAGGGCGATGACGGCCGGGCTGGCGAAGGCCCCCTGGACCTCGACCGGGCGGATCACGCCCAGCAACAGCAGGGCTGCCGCCGCCGACAGGGCGGCCACGTCGGAGCGTACCTTGCCGTGGATCAGCACCCCGACAACGGCCACCAGGACGACAAGCGCCGCGATCTGATCGAAACTCATGGGACGTGCAGACCCTTGCGAAACCGCGCCGTCAACCTTTTCGGGCGAACAGCCCCCCGGATAGCGATTTTGTGTTATGCCGCCTTATGCCTCGCCTGAACGTTTTCCCGCTTCATCGTCGCAAGCTCGGTGCCGCCGTCGTCATGGCGGCGACCGGCCTGTTCCTGGCCCAGTGTGATCGCAAGGAGCCCGCCCCGGTCGAGCCCGCGGTCGCGGTGCCGGAAGTCCCGGTCACGGTCACGCCGCCGTCCCTGCCGTCGGGCACCCCGCCCCTGACCCGCGCCGACATTCTGGCCGCCGCCGCCCGCGCTGCCTCGGCCTATGCCGCCGGGGAGAAGCCGACGGGCAGCGACCCGCTGGTCGGCCGTCCGTTCGCCGTGCGCATGGCCTTCGGCTGCGGTGGTCTGCTGACCGTGCCCTCGACCCCCGCAGCGGTCGATGGTCTGCCCCGGGCGATCTGGGGGCAGGATCACAAATCCATCCAGTTGAGCCTGACCCCCGGTGACTGGCTGGATTCGGCCCTGATCGCCGGGGCCGGCGCCGAAACCACCTGGGAGACCGTCGAGGGCTTCTGGGCCCCGCGCCCGTGGCTGGCCGTTGACGGTTGCCCGTCGGTGCGTCGCGATCCGCTACAGGGCGGTGCGGTCGCCGCGCCCGCGCGCCAGACCGTCGGCCTGGCTGCTGTCTTCGCCACCGGCAGCTCGCGCCTGGCCCAGCGCAACGGCCGGGCCTATCGCTATACGGTGCGGGCCGAGGGCGATCAGCCGCTGGTCGCGCCCGAGGGCGGCTATCGGCTGGTGCTGGAAGGCCGCGTCGTCGGCTTCCCCGGCGGGCGCGCCATCCGTTGCCGGGCCGCGGGCCCGGATCAGCGGCCCGTCTGTATCGCCGCTGTCCAGCTGGACCGGGTCGCCTTCGAGAGCGCCGGCGGTGACCCCCTCGGCGAGTGGCGCAAGGGCTGATCCGCCCCGTCTGACGGTGCCTTTTATCGGAACGACACGCGTGCTCACGCTTTGTTACGAGCCCGGTCTCGCCTTCGCGGTCGCAGCACGGTAGTCAGGCCGGGACGGGCGGGCCTTCGGGCTCAGCCTTTTGACGGACCACGGCTCAGGGGCTGGATATGACTCAGTGGGTGTACGGTTTCGGTGGCGGTTCCGCCGACGGTGCCGCATCGATGAAGAACCTTCTCGGCGGCAAGGGGGCCAACCTCGCCGAGATGTCCTCGCTGGGCCTGCCGGTCCCGCCCGGCTTCACCATCACCACCGAAGCCTGCGTCCACTATTTCACCAAGGGCCAGACCTATCCCGACGCCCTGGCCGGTCAGGTCAAGGCCGGGCTGGAGAAGGTCGAGCAGATCACCGGCAAGACCTTCGGTGACGCCGCCAACCCCCTGCTGGTCAGCGTCCGCTCCGGGGCCCGCGCTTCAATGCCGGGCATGATGGACACAGTTCTGAATCTGGGCCTCAACGACGAAACCGTCGAGGGGCTGGCCGCCCTGTCCGGCGACCGTCGTTTTGCCTTCGACAGCTACCGCCGCTTCATCACCATGTATTCGAACGTCGTCCTCGGCCTCAGCCATGACGATTTCGAAGAGGTGCTGGACGACCACAAGGACCGTCTGGGCGTCACCATCGACACCGACCTCAGTGCCGCCGACTGGGAAAAGGTCGTTGCCGAATACAAGGCTGTGGTCGAGGATCGGCTGGGTCATCCCTTCCCGCAGGATCCGCAGGATCAGCTGTGGGGTGCCGTTTCGGCCGTGTTCGACAGCTGGATGAACGAACGGGCCAAATTCTATCGCCGTATGCACGACATCCCGGAGAGCTGGGGCACGGCGGTCAATATCCAGTCGATGGTGTTCGGCAATATGGGCCAGACCTCGGCCACCGGCGTCGCCTTTACCCGCAATCCGTCGACCGGCGAGGCCCGGCTGTACGGCGAGTTCCTGATTAATGCCCAGGGCGAGGACGTCGTCGCCGGCATTCGCACGCCCCAGTCCCTGACCTTGGCCGGGCGCGAGGAAATGGGCGAGACCGCCCTGTCGATGGAAGAGGCGATGCCGGCGGTGTTCGCCGAATTCGTGGACGTCATCGGCAAGCTGGAAACCCACTACCGCGACATGCAGGACATCGAGTTCACGGTCGAACAGGGCCGGCTCTGGATGCTGCAGACCCGCAACGGCAAACGCACCGGCAAGTCGGCGCTGAAGATCGCCGTCGACCTGGCCGCCGAGGGGGTGATCAGCCGCGACGAGGCCATCAGCCGGGTCGAACCCTCGGCCCTGGACCAGCTGCTGCACCCGGCGCTGGACCCCAACGGCGTCCGCAACGTGGTCGCCACCGGCCTGCCGGCCTCGCCCGGGGCCGCCACCGGCAAGATCGTGTTCGACGCCGACGAGGCCGAGCGCATGAGCCAGCTGGGCGACGCGGTCATCCTGGTGCGCGAGGAAACCAGCCCTGAGGACATCCGCGGCATGCACGCCGCCCGCGGCATCGTCACCGCCCGAGGCGGCATGACCAGCCACGCCGCCGTTGTGGCGCGCGGCATGGGCCGTCCCTGTGTCTCCGGAGCCGGGGAAATCTCGATCGACGAGCGCGCCGGCACCTTCACCGCCCGCGGTCGCACCTTCAAGGCCGGTGAGATCATCACCATCGACGGCTCAAAGGGCGAGGTTCTCGATGGTGCGGTCGACATGATCGAGCCTGAACTGACCGGCGACTTCCAGACCCTGATGGGCTGGGCCGATGACGTGCGTCGCCTGCGTGTGCGCGCCAATGCCGAGACGCCGCTGGACGCCCGCACCGCGCGCGGCTTCGGGGCCGAGGGCATAGGCCTTTGTCGTACCGAACATATGTTCTTCGACGACGCCCGCATCGCCGCCGTGCGCGAGATGATCCTGGCCGACGACGAACAGGGCCGCCGCCTGGCCCTGGCCAAGATCGCCCCGTTCCAGAAGGCCGACTTCGTCGAACTGTTTGAAATCATGGCCGGCCTGCCGGTTACCGTCCGCCTGCTGGACCCGCCACTGCACGAATTCATTCCCCACAATGACGCCGACATCGACGCCCTGGCCGCGACCTCGGGTCTCGATGCCGTCAAGCTGAAGCGCCGGGCCCGCGAGCTGCACGAGACCAATCCGATGCTGGGCCATCGCGGCTGTCGTCTGGGTGTGGCCTATCCCGAAATCTACGAGATGCAGGTCCGGGCCATTCTCGAGGCCGCCCTGCAGGTCAAGAAAACGGCCGCCGAGGCCCCGATCCCCGAGATCATGCACCCGCTGGTCGCCATGGGTCTGGAGATGAAATACCTGCGCGAACTGACCGACCGCACCGCCGAGGCCGTGTTCGCCGAGGCGGGCGACCGGGTCGAGTATCTGGTCGGCACCATGATCGAACTGCCGCGCGCCGCCCTGCGTGCCGCCGACCTGGCTGAATATGCCGAATTCTTCTCCTTCGGCACCAACGACCTGACCCAGACCACCTTCGGCATCAGCCGGGATGATTCCGCGAACTTCCTGCAGGCCTATATGGACAAGGGTATCTTCGAGGCCGACCCGTTCGTTCGCCTCGATCAGGACGGTGTCGGCGACCTGATCCGCATCGCCGCCGAGCGTGGCAAGTCGCAGCGGCCTGACATCAAGATGGGTATCTGCGGTGAACACGGCGGCGATCCCTCGTCCATCGCCTTCTGCGAGGAGGTGGGCCTCGACTACGTCAGCTGCTCGCCCTACCGCGTGCCGATCGCCCGTCTCGCCGCAGCCCAGGCCGCCCTGGTCGCCCGGGGTGAAGAAGCGCGCGAAAAGGACCGGTAGTCCCGCGCTGGAGACCCCTTGCCCGGCAGGGCAGGGGGCCACGGCTGCGATTGCCGACCGTCTTGTTAACCTGATGTGACAGCGAAGTAATCGTTGGACAAAATAAGGTCGTGGTTGGCGTATCGCCGTCTGTGTCCTTTAGTCCACGATTAATCCTCTGTAATAAAACGGCCATGGAACTGCCGCGGATGCTACCCATTTGAGCTTTCGCTGGATGGGGGCGGTGGCCACTCGGGTCACCACATCTAGGAAAGACAAACACATGCGTAATATCCTCCTCGCTTCTGCCGCCCTGGCTCTGCTGGCCGCGCCGGCCATGGCCCAGACGGTTTCCTCGCCGAGCTACTACGGCACGCTGGGCTACAGCCAACTCCAGGGCGACAACGTCGACCTCGGTGCCGTCACCGGTCGCTTCGGTGCCAAATTCACGCCTTATCTTGGTGCCGAGGCTGAAGTCTCGTTCGGCACCGATCACGACACCTATGGCTTGGGTGCCACCACCGTGAAGGTGAAGGAAAACTATGACATCGCCGCCTATGGCGTCGCCACCCTGCCGATCAACCCGAACTTCGACCTGTTCGCCCGCGCCGGCTACGGCACCACCGAGCTGAAGGCCTCGAGCGGCGGCGTCAGCGCCACCGACAGCAACGAAAGCTGGAACTACGGCGTCGGTGCCAACTACTACCTCGACGCCCAGAACGGCGTCCGCGCCGACTGGACCCGTCGCGACTTCACCCATGACGGCGGCGAAGCCGACGTCTATGCGGTGAGCTACGTCCGCCGCTTCTAGACCATTTTTGTTTCAGGTCGGACCGACCTGAACCCAAAATATGGTTCAGATTCAACCTGGAGCGAAATCTGAGCCGGGTTGGACTGCGTCCAACCCAACCGATTTCGTCCCAGGTTTCAGAAGCCCGATATGAAGAAGGCGCGCCCTGCGAGGGGCGCGCCTTTTTTCGTTGGGCCGGGGGTGACGTCAGGCCGCGCCGGGTGCCAGGGCCCAGCGCATCGAGCCTTCGCCGAACGGCCTGATGAACATGTCCCGGTAGCGTTCGAACACCTCGACGATCATCACCGCCAGATCCTGGGTGATGACCTCGCCGCGCTGGCGCTTCATCGCCGCGACGCAGTCGACGACTACCGTTTGATGGGCGGATCCGCCCATGCTTCTGAGCACGGTCGCGACATCCCGGGCGAGGGGCTCCAGCCTGGGTTCCCAGGGATTGGTAGTCTGGGTCATTCGGACTGGTCTCCCTTCTTCACACAGCGAACGCCTCGCAAAATCCCGCCATCGGTGCAAGCCTCAACGCAGAGTCGTGATCGGGGCGAGTCACGGACATGACGAGGATTTAACCTGACAGGCGGTCGGGTCCCGCGTCATCTGTCGGATAAATGGGGGAAGACTATGACGACAATGGATTCGGCGGTTGCGACGGCCCAATGGATGGCGACCTTGTCGCCGGAGGACACGGCCCGTGCCGTGGCCTACACTCAAGGCGGCCACTGGCTGCTTCTCTGGAGCGTGATCGTCTCGATCGTCGTGGCCTGGATCATCATCCGGACCGGCTGGCTGACGTCGATCCGCGACCGTCTGGAACAGAGCAAGCCCCGACCCAAGCTGGTCTCCCTGGTCGTCGGCGTCGTCTATCTTCTGATGAGCTTCGTCCTGAACCTGCCCTGGGCCATCTATCAGAGCTGGTGGCGTGAGACGGCCTATGGCCTGACGGAACAGCCCTTCACCGGATGGCTGACCGAGGCCCTGATGGGGGCGGGTATCTCGGCCGTGTTCGGCGGGCTGCTGATCGTCGCCCTCTATTTCCTGATCCGCCGGACCGGCCGTGCCTGGTGGATCTGGGGCGGCGGGCTGGCTGGCGTGGCCGTGATCTTCATGTTGCTGGTTGCACCGATCTTCATTGAGCCGCTGTTCAACACCTACACGCCCGCACCGGACGGACCGATGAGGGATTCGGTGGTCGAACTGGCCCACAAGACCGGCACGCCGGACGACAAGATCTTCATCTACGACGGGTCGAAACAGTCCGATCGCTATACCGCCAATGTCTCGGGCTTGTTCGGTTCGGCCCGGGTGGCCATGAGTGACGTGATGTTTGCCAAGGGGGCCGACCTGACAGAGGTGCGCGGCGTCGTCGCCCATGAGATGGGCCACTATGTTCATATGCATTCGCTGTGGCTGACGGGGGCCATGGTCGTCCTGGCGATGCTCAGCTTCTTCCTGGCCGACAGGCTCTATCCGCTGGGCCGGCGTCTGCTGGGGGCCAAACGGGTTGGTGATATCGCTGACCCCGCGGGCCTGCCGGTTCTGGCGGCGGTGCTCGCCGTCCTTGGCGTGCTGGCCACGCCGATCACCAACACCCTGATCCGTACCATCGAGGAAGACGCCGACCATTTCTCGTTGGTCCATGCCAACGAACCGGACGGTCTGTCCAAGGCGCTGATCAAGACGGCCGAATACCGGGCCCCGTCGCCGTCGGCGCTGGAAGAGTTCCTGTTCTACGACCATCCCTCGGTCGAGAACCGGGTCCGCCGGGCGATGGAATGGAAGGCCGCCCATCCGCCGGAAGCACCGGCTCCCGAGCCAGATGAGACGGCGGCTACGCCCGCTTCCTGACGAAGACGGTGCCGGCGGAATAGCCGGCACCGAAACTGCAGATAAGGCCGACGTCGCCGGCGACCATGTCCTGGTGTCGCAGATGGAAGGCGATGATCGAGCCGGCCGAGGAGGTGTTGGCGTACTCGTCGAGGACGATGACGTTCTCCTCGGGCGTCGGGTCACGGCCCAGCACCTTGCGACCGATGAACTGGTTCATGTTGATGTTGGCCTGGTGCAGCCACATCCGCTTCAGCGCGTGCGGGTCGAGGCCGAGGTCGGCGGCGTGTTCGATGATCATCTCCGAGACCATCGGTACGACGTCCTTGAACACCTTGCGGCCCTGCTGGATGAACAGCTTGTCGGGCGCGCCGATGCCCTCCGGGGCGGCATTGTTCAGGAAGCCGAAATTGTTGCGGATGTTGTTGGAATAGACGGTCTTCAGCCGCGTCCCCAGTACGTCCCAGCCGCCCGGTCCGGCCAGGTCGGAGGATTCGACGATAACGGCCGTGGCCACGTCACCGAAGATGAAATGGCTGTCGCGATCCTTGAAATTGAGATGGGCCGAGCAGATTTCCGGGTTGATCATCAGCACCGCGCCGACCGAGCCGGAGGCGATGAAGTCGGCCGCCGTCTTGATGCCGAAGGTGGCCGAGGAACAGGCGACATTCATGTCGAAGGCAAAGCCGTCGATGCCCAGGGCCTGCTGCACCTCGACCGCCAGGGCCGGATAGGGACGCGGCATGTTCGAGGCGGCGCAGATGACCGCGCCGATCTCGCTGACCGGCTTGCCCCAGGCGGCGATCGCGTCGCGCGCCGCGGCGACCGACATTTCGGCCATCAACGACAGGTCGTCATTGGACCGTTCGGGCAGGTTTGGGGCCATACGGGCGGGATCGACGATCCCGGCCTTGTCCATCACGAACCGGCTCTTGATGCCCGAGGCCTTCTCGATGAACTCGACCGAGGAAGGCGTCAGGGCCTGGACATCGCCTTCGGCGATCTCGGCTGCGTGGTCGGCGTTCCAGCCTTCCGCCCATGCGTTATAGGCCGCGACAAGCTCGGCATTTGAGATGGAATGTTCCGGTGTGAACAGTCCGGTGGCGGCGATGACGGCGTGGGGCACTGGCAAGTCCGTTGCGTTGACGAACGTCCTCAATAGGCCGGTGGCGGCGCGCGGTCGAGACTCGCCCTCAGCCCGGTGAGCCAGCGTCCGATCCGGCGGGGTCGGGCAGCGGGGCTGCGGTCGCGGTTCGCGATCAGTGCCTCGATCAAATCCTCAACCTCGCACGGCCAGCCGTCCGGTGTGACGTAGAGCGGATAGTCCAGCAGCGCCGCCACGATCAGGGCGTCGAGGCCGGGCCGGGCCGTGCGCCGTCGCAGGGGCAGGCGATCCTCGGTCAGACCCCATCCGGCATAGAAGGGCCGTCCATAGGTGATGACCCGCCGTCCGCGCAGCAGGGCCTCGAACCCGGTCAGGGATGTCAGGGTCACCACCGTGTCGCAGGTCTCAAGGCAGGCACAGATGTCCAGCCCGTCGGCCACCGCATCAACGGCCGTGAGCGTGGTGGCGTCGACCGCCCCGGGCCGGTTGCCGGCGAGGACGTCGGGATGGGCCTTCCAGATCAGGAAGGCGTCGGGGTGGTCGGCCCGGGCGGCGGCGATCAATCCGGCATTGGTGCGTACGGCGTCACAGCCCAGCAGGATAGAGCGGTCGTTCTCGACCTGACCCACGACCAGCACCCGTTCCCGCTCTTTCGGCCAGTCGGGCGGGGTCGCCCCCGCCAGATTGTATTTCGACAGTCCGGTGGCGACGATTCGTCGACGAAGTGCGGCAGCGCGGTCGAGCCTTTCGGCTGTCGGCTCCCCGGTCTGGATCATCCTTTCCAGTCGGGAGGGGCTGTTGGGATCATAATAGATGCCCTGGTCGTCCAGCACCGCCGACAGGGCCCCGACGAAGTCGGACCCGAGACCGTGCGAGCGGATGAAGCCGTCCTCCATCCGTACGGCTCGTCCTTCGAAACCGGCCGCCGCGTCCCGGATCGCCGGGGTCTCCTTGCCCGCCCACCACAGCAGCCGGCCGTCGTGGGCCCGGGCCGCCGCGACAGCGGCGGCGGCCGTGTCGAAATAGGCGATCCGGGCGGCCGGGGCATTCAGCAGCCGCCGCACCGCCGCCCGCTTGGCCGGGGCGAAGCCGACGCCCGCCCAGTCGCCCCGAAGCCGTTCGGCCCGGTCGCGCAGGGCGGTCAGACGGGTCACCGCCTGTTCGACCTCGCACCTCTGTCCGGTGACCGGATCGACATAGCGGCTGCAGACGATCAGGGCCGCTGCCGCCACAGCCTCGATGTCGCGCGCCCCGCCCCGCCGTCCGGTGTCGACGGCGTCCGTGGTCAGGCCCCAGCCGGCATAGAAGGGGGCCCCGAAACAGTGGACGGGCAAGCCCCGCAGTACGGCCTCGAAGCCGAGACCGCTGGTCACCGTATAGACGGCGTCGACCTCGGCCAGCAGGTCGGCGGGGCGGACGTCGGTGTCGATCAGGGTGACGCCGTCCAGGTCGGCCCCGGCGATACAGCCGGCCTTCAGGCCTGCCGCCACGGCTGGATGGCGTTTGACGATCACCTGGGCACCCGGATGGTCGGCTCGGGCGGCGGCCATCATGGCTGAGAAGGCATTCGGCGCGGCCATACCGAAATGGATTGAGGCGTCGCCCCGGGTCTGGTCGACCACCAGCACCCGGGGGCCGTCCCGGAGAATCGTCCGATCCAGCGGACCGCCCAGATTGGTCCGCGACAGCCCGGCGCTGATAATGCGGTCGATCAGCGACCGCGCCCGGGTTCGCATGGCCGCATCGCACCAGTCGGGCGCGTCGGCGATAGTCCGCTCAAGCCGCGAGGGGCGGGTCGCGTCATAGTAGACGCCAAGGTCGTCGACGATCAGGCTCAGGCTCGCCGCCCCGGCCTCACCCAGTCCGACCGAGCGCAGGAACCCGTCCTCAAGTGCAACATAGGGATGGCCGGTGGCGCGGCTCCACAGGCGACCCGCCCGGGTCGTCGGGCGTCGGCCCCAGCCCAGCACGGTGCGCACATCCGGCCCCGGTAACAGTCGCGGGGCATACTCAGGCAGAAAGGCGTCCAGATGCGGGATTGCCAGCAGACCGGGCGCGCAGGCCCAGGCCGGGACCGGCGTGGTGCCGTCCATCAACCGGATGTGCGCGAACAGGCGTCGTACCGTCGCAGCAGGGCCTCGGCGGCGGTCAGGTGCAGACGCTCCACCATACTGCCCCCGACCCGGATCACGCCGCGCCCGGCCGCGGCCGGATCGGCGAAGCCGGCGACGATGGCCATGGCATGGGCCACCTCGTCGTCGGTCGGGGAGAAGGTGGCGTGGGCGGCGGTAATCTGGGCGGGGTGGATCAGGCTCTTGCCGTCGAAACCGTACATACGGCCCTGGGCGCACTCACGCGCGAAGCCTTCGGCATCGTCCAGGCGGTTGTAGACGCCGTCGATCACGGTCAGTCCGTGGGCACGGGCCGCGGCCACCGTGGCCGCCAGCCAGGGCTTCAGCGGTTCGCGGTCCGGGGAGGACTGGCAGCGCAGGCCGGACGACAGGTCATTGGTGCCGAACATCAGGGCCGAAAGCGCGCCGTCCACCCCGCACAGCGCGTCCAGATTGAACAGGGCGCGCGGGGTTTCGATCATGGCCCACAGGGCGGTCCCGTCCGGCAGGCGGTCGCCGAGTTCGGCGACGTCGCGGGCATCCTCCACCTTGGGGGCCACGATGATCTCGACCGGCGTGCTGGCCAGGGCATCGAGGTCGTCGCTGCCCCACGGGGTATCCAGCGCATTGACCCTTACGGCCAGCCGCGGCCCGAAACCCCCGGTGCGCACAGCCTCGACCGCAGCGGTGCGGGCCTCGGCCTTCATGTCGGGGGCCACAGCATCCTCGAGATCGAGAACAGCCACATCGCAGGGCAGGGTGCGGGCCTTGTCGATGGCGCGCGGGTTCGAGGCCGGCATGAACAGGACGCTGCGGACCAGCCCCCCGGTCATCAGACCCGTCCGGTTACCGGGATCAGGGCCCCGGTGACGGCGCGCGCCTGCGGCGAGGCCAGGAACAGCATGACGGACGCCAGATCGGCCGGGGCGACCCACAGGGCGGGATCGGCATCGGGCATGTCGGCGCGGTTCCGGGGCGTGTCGAGGATGGACGGCAGGACGGCGTTGACGGTGACCGGGGTTGATTTCAGTTCCTCCGCCAGGCTTTCGGTCAGGCGGTGGACAGCCGATTTGGAGGCGGCATAGGCCCCCATGCCCGCTGCCGATTTCAGCGCCCCATTGGCCCCGACATTGACGATCCGGCCTGCGTCCGACTGTTTCAGATAGGGCAGGGCGGCGCGGCTGGTATTGAGGGCGGTGGTCAGGTTCAGGGCGAACATCCGGTCCCATGCGGGCCGATCATCGTCCACGGTCTGCCAGACGAAGCCGCCGGCGATGTTGAGCAGGGCGTCCAGCCCTCCGAACTCGCTGACCACGGCGGCGATGGCGGCGGAGGCCGCTGCCGGATCGGTCAGGTCGACTCCACCCAGTTCCAGCGTACCCGCCGGGGCCGTCTGGCCGGTCGCATGGTCAATGATCGCCACCCGCCAGCCGTCTGCCAGGGCTGCAGCCGTGACCACACGGCCCAGATCGCCGTGCCCCCCCGTGATCGCGATGACGCGTTTGTCCATTGTCGGCTCTCCCATGGATAATCCCTCGCGCGGTGATGCCCGGCCCGTCAACCGGTCCCGGCCCGTGGGAGGCGGTTCGTGGCAGTCTCAGGTGGCGAACACTGCCGCAACCAGCCGTTCCAGGGCTTCGGCATCGACCCTATCGAAGGCAGCGACCTCGGTCGCATCGACATCGAGCACGGCGATCAGGGTTCCGGCGGGATCGAATACCGGCACCACGACCTCGCTGCGTGAGCGGGAATCGCAGGCGATATGGCCGGGGAAGGCTTCGACGTCCTCGACGACGCGGGTCTCGCCCGCTGCGGCCACCGCCCCGCAGACACCGCGTCCGAACGGAATCCGCAGACAGCCCAGCGTGCCTTGATAGGGGCCGACCACCAGTTCGCGGGGCTTTGTCGGGTCGACGACATAGAAGCCGGTCCAGAAGAATTGCGGAAAGGCATCGGCCAGCATCGAGGCGATTGTGGCCATTCGGGCAATGCGGTTCGGCTCGCCGTCCAGCACGGCGAGAATCTCGTCATGGACCTCCGAATAACGGGCGCTCTTGTCGGCGGGGCGATCATCGCGGGCGGAATAGGACATGGGCGGGCTCCGGCTGAAATCGCCATATAGTAGGCCCAGCCAGACATTGCGACCGGGGACGACCGGTCGAATTCCCCCGTCAGGGGAATCTCTAAATACCTGAATCTTGGGGATAAGTGTTCGTCGAACAAAAATCAGCGAATGTGCGGCAACGCTTTCCCGCAAAACGACGTTAACCTTGACAGCCGGTTGTCCGGGCCGGACACATTGCCGGTGAACATGGTTAATGGCCGATCGGGCGATCGTTTGGCCCACAACGTGTGAGGGGGAGTATGCGCGACCGCGACGGCTTCGACGACGACCGCGCGCCTGCCCGGCGCCGCCGTGTTCCGATCGCTGCAGCCGCTGTGATCGGCGTGCTGGCTGTGTCCGCCCTGACCCTGGCCAGTTGCGGTGACCGTGGCTTGCAGTTCTGGCGACAGGATGCCGGCGGAGGGGCCGCCAACGCCTGTCCGCGCCCGGCGGCCTTTACCGGAGCCGAGTTCAACGCCCAGGAGACCAGTCTGCGCGCGCTGCGGCGGGCGGCCTTCCGCGGCGACTTCTTCGCCCAGCTGGAGCTGGGATCGCGCTACGCGGCCCTGAAAGCGACCGACAAGAATATCGAGGACCCGATCGAAAGCTCGGTCTGGTTGGCCCTCGCGCTGGCCAATGACGAGGGCTATGCGCCGATCAACGGCGTCGACCGCGGCGGTTTCTGGAGCTTCGGCGGGTTGCGGTCGTTGTCCCGCTACGACGACTGCCGCGCCTGGGAACGCCACAACGTCTATCAGCGGCTGAACCGCCAGCTGGCGCAGATGACCCGTACCGAGCAGGAAGCGGTTCGTGACCGGGTGATCTATGTCCTGTCGACCCAGGACGCCAAGGGCTATCGCACCCTGGCCCGGCTGCATGATTCTCTCTACGGCCCGTTCGGTGAGCCGCAGGACAATCACGAGGGCCGGGAGGCCTGGGGCGAGGATCGGTTCGACGGTGGTCGCGACCCCGACCCGCACGCCCTCCGGGCGGCGACCAGCCTGTTCCAGCGCAACGACGTGGACGCCTATCTGTACAACTATCTGGCGGTGCAAACCGGCGACGTCGGGGCCTATGTCTTGCTCAAGGATTTCGAACGCTCATCGCCGGGCCGTGGCCGCTACTCCGCCTTCGTCGAGGCCAAGGCGCGCCAGTGGGTGCCGCCGTTCGAATTCTATCCAAATACGGCCCCGGCCTCCGGCGTGCCCTTCTCGGATGAGAGCCGCCCGCGTGGCGATGCCTATGAATATGCCCTGTCGCGCATGACCGAACTGCCGTTCGTCCATGTCGGGCGGGCGCTGCGTTATCTCGGGGTGACCGAGACCGTCCCGACCCGGCCCGAGGCCCTGTCGAAACGCCAGATCGAAACGCTTGAGGCCATGCTCGGTCATCCGATGGAATCGCGACTGTCCTATCTGGAGCGGGTTCGCGCAGTTCAGCTGGCGGCCGTCAACGGCTCGTCCGAGGCCCAGCTGGTTCTGGCGGTCATGTACGCCGAGGGTATCGGGGTTCCGGCCGACTACGCCCGCGCCTTCCACTGGTTCGAAGAGGCCGCTCGTCAGGGCAGCCCCGAGGCCAAATTCGCGATGTCGACCTATTTCGCGCTCGGCGTCTCCGGCGTCGCCGATCAGGACAAGGCCGCCGCCGTCGCGGTGCGGATCGATTCCGCCCTCGCCGGCTTCGGTCCGTCCGCATCCCGCCTGCAGGCCGTCCTGGCTCAGGTCTCCCGTTCGCAGCGCCGCTAGGAGGGCGTGGAATCATGACCGATCGTCCCGTCCGCAGCCTGATCACCGGCCTGGCCGTTGTCGCGGCCGCCGCCCTCGGCGTCGTCCTGACCCCGGCCTCGTCCGCTCAGGCCCAGGTGGCCGCCCGGGTCGAGAGCCAGACCCGGCCCAATTTCGGCGTGCTGTTGACCCCGCCGACCCGCGGCACCCGCGGTCGTCCTGCCCATCATCGCCGGTATGATTATCGCCGCGACCACCGCCCCGACTGGCGGCCCGAGTTGCATCGGCAGGGTAGCGAGGAGATCGTGCTGGTCGACTGTGGCGGCAATCCCGGCACCGGGGCGGTCGAGGACGCTGTTCGCCGCGTGCGTCCCGGCGGCACCCTGGTCATCCGCTCGCGCGCCGGTGCCTGCGTCGGCTGGCTGAATATCGACAAGCCGATGACCATCATCGGTGAGGGTGGCTTCGATCCGCGCGACTGGAACCGGACGCCGTCGCCGACTCTGCAGGCCCCGGACGGTCTGCCCTGCATCACCGTGTCCCAGGGAGTCCGGGTCGAGATCCGCGACCTGATCTTCGCCTCGCCCAACGCCGGCGACGCCGCCTGTATCGTCGGCTACGGGGCCGAGATCGTGATGAACCGGGTCGGCTTCCGCCATGCCGGCGACGAGGCCGCCATCTATGCCGACGGCGGTCTGGTCGATATTCGCAATGCGGTCATCGACGCCCAGACCATCGCCCCGGCCATTGTCGCCGACGGAGCCGTGCTGACCGCCTATGAGCTGGTCGTCACCGGGGCCCAGACCGGCCTCGAACTGATTCCGGGGGCTGGTCAGGTTTCGCGCGTCTCCACCTCGACGTTCAAGGGCACCGGCGTACCCAACAGCTTCGGGCCGCGCTCGATCGGCATGATCATTCGCTCCGGTCGCGAGTATGGCCGGGTCGAGATCGAGAACACCGCCATCGTCGGCTATGTCGAGGGGGTGGCCATCGAGGGGGCCTCGGTCACGATGAGCAACAGCCGCGTCGGCCGCTCCGACAAGGGCGTCGTCCTCTACAACGGCGAATTGCAGCTGACCGACAGCCGGATCCGGGCCGCCGGCGTCGGGGTCGCCGCGGCCTCGGGGCATGCGGTCGTCAACAACAACGTCTTCGCGGGCGTGCAGCAGGTGATTTTTGCCGAGCCGCGCGCCACGGTCGAGGCCAGCGGCAACCGCGTGTGGTCGCAGTCATTGTGCCGGGCCAGTTTCCGCGATCGCTACCGCGGCCGTTACGAGCCCTACTGGAACCCGGGCAACGGCTGGACCTGCATCTACGGCCCCTATCCGCGCGACTGGTGGGATGACGAGGACGGCCTGCTGGGCTTGCCCTACCAGGACGACGGCTACCAACTCGACGGATACGACGACTATCGTCGGGGCGAGGGCTGGTATGATCGGGGCGGTCGTTATGTCTCCGACCGTCGTTACACCGGTGATGACCGCTGGAGCCGGGGGGGCGGCTGGCGCCGTTGATCCTCGGCTTGCGCCGCGGCTGACGCGGGTTCAGCCTTGCGACTGAGGGCGGGGCAACCGTCGTCCGGACGGAGCTGATCATGACCTTTGCGAACCCCGGTATTCCCCTGGCGCTGGGTGACAGGCGCGTCCTGCATCCGGGACCGCTGCGCTGGTTGCGGGCGCTGGGCTGGATGGCGCTGCTGTTCATCGTGGTCGCGGTCCCTTCCTATGCGGCGATCGGCGGTCTGACGGCTGTGCTGCCGGAGGGGGCGGTCTCCAGCCTGATCGCCAATACGTCGGGAGCGGTAATCTCGTTGCTTCTGTACGGCCTGCTGGTCTGGGGCGGGGAGGCCCGCCGCCCCTCGGAACTGGGCCTGCGTGCCGCGCCGGTCGAGCTGATCACCGGCCTGGTCATCGGTGCCGCCATGTTCGCGACGGTCATGGGCCTGATGGCGGTGTTCGGCCTGTATGATTTCGTCTGGAAGGGTGCGGCCACGATCTGGGAGCCGCTGGGTTTCACCATCCAGTCCGGTGTCGTCGAGGAGGTCCTGACCCGCGCCATCATCCTGAGACTGGTGTGGCGGGCGTTCGGGCCTTGGGCGGCGTTTGCCTTTTCCGCCGCCCTGTTCGGGGCCCTGCATCTGTCCAATCCCAACGCCACCCCGTTCGCGGCCCTGTGTATCGCCGTTGAGGCGGGGATCATGCTGGGAGCCTTCTACGCCCTGACCGGTCGCATCTGGGTGTCGATCGGCGTCCATGCGGCCTGGAATTTCACCCAGGGCTATCTGTTCGGTGCCGCCGTCTCGGGCACGGATTTCGGCCCGTCGCTGGCAACCAGCACAGCCCGCAGCGGGTTTCCCGCCTGGCTGACCGGCGGGGCCTTCGGACCGGAAGCTTCCGTGCCGGGCCTGGCCGTGGGCACGGCCGTGGGTGTCGGGGTGCTGTGGCTGGCGTGGAAGGCCGGCCGTTTCGCGCGCCCGGTAGGCCCGGAGGGACTCGAACCCCCAACCAGACCGTTATGAGCGGTCGGCTCTAACCATTGAGCTACGGGCCCGCCGAGGGCGGTGGTCTCGCCTAGCAGGCGGTCGCTCCGCTTGCCAAGCGTCATCATCGGTCCGCTGTTCCGGTCTATTTCCGAAGATGAACGGAACCTGCCACCGGGTCCGGGGCGTTGTTCAGGCACAAACCGCCAAGGTTCCGCCACGGCCCGACACCACTGTACGGGTCCCTTGGCCTGTTTTCCGGAGACCGACTGACATGACCCGATCCTTCCGCACCCTTTCTCTGGGGGCCGTCCTCCTGGCCGCCAGTGCCCTGACCGCGCCCGCGGCCCTGGCCCAGGAGGCCCCTATGGCCGGCATCCATATGATGCAGGCTCCGCCGTCGCTGAACCTGTCCGCCTATGGCGAGGTGCGCATGGCCCCTGACATGGCCACCATCAGCTTCGGTGTCGTCACCGAGGCCCCCAATGCGGTTGAGGCCATGCGGCGCAACGCCACCCGGATGAATGACGTCATGGCCGCCCTGCGCCGCGCCGGAATCGCCGAGCGCGATGTCCAGACCTCGGGCCTCAACCTGTCGGCCCAGTATGACTACGTCCAGAACCAGCCGCCCAAGCTGCGCGGCTACCAGGCCAGCAACCGGGTGACGGTGACGATCAACGACCTGTCGAAGGTCGGTACGACCGCGGATGCCGTGGTGGCGGCCGGCGTCAACCAGATCGACGGCATCAGCTTCGGCCTCAAGGATTCCGGTGCCGCTGAGGATCAGGCCCGTCAGCTCGCCGTCCGGGCCCTGCAGGCCAAGGCCGCCCTCTATGCCCAGGCCCTGGGCGTGCCGTTGGCGGGGATCCGCTCGCTTTCGGAGTCCGGCGGCTACAGCCCGCGCCCGCCGCAGCCCATGTATGCCCGTGCTGAAATGGCCATGTCCGACAGCTCGACCCCGGTCGCCGCCGGAGAGCTGACCGTGCGGATCGACATCACGGGTGTCTACGACCTGGGACGCTGAGGCACGAACAAGACGACGGGGCCCGCCAGCAACGGCGGGTCCCCACGGCTGCGACCAATTGTTCAGCCTCATACACGACGTTCATTTGACGCTGACGCTTCCCCCTCTATGGTTGTGACAGGCTGCCTTGTGGCCCTCCCCGACCGGACGCCCTGACCTCTATGAAACAGTTTTTCCTGACCGTGCTGGGCGTTTTCCTCGGCCTGATCCTCTTTATGGTCGTCGTGCCGATCGTCCTGATCACGGCGGCGGTGTCCTCGGCCTCCTCGGCCCCGGTGACGGCCTCCAACACTGTGCTGGAACTGGACCTGCGCAACGGTCTGTCGGACCAGGACCCGGTCAATCCGTTCGCCAGCTTCGGCGGCTCGAGCCTGTCGGTGATGGAGGTGGTGGATACCCTGGCCCAGGCCGGGGACGACCGGCACGTGAAGGCCTTGCTGATCCGTCTGCCCGAGGCCGGCATGACCCCGGCGGCCGCCGATGAGGTGCGTCAGGCCATTCGGCGCTTCCGCGCCTCCGGCAAGGTCGTGATCGCCCACAGCCAGGGCTTCCAGCCGGTCGGCACCACGATTTCCAGCTATATGGTCGGGGCCTCGGCCTCCGAACTGTGGATGCAGAACACCGCCAGCTTCCAGCTGACGGGCTTTTCTGCCGACCAGATCTTCCTCGGCCGCGCCTTCGACAAATACGGGGTCAATGCCCAGTTCGAGCAGCGCTACGAGTACAAGAACGCCGTCAACGAATACACCCAGAGCGACTTCACCCCGGCCCACCGCGAAGCGATGACGGCGTGGATGACCTCGATCTACACCAGCGCCATCGCCAATGCCGCCAGTGATCGCAAGGTCACCCCGGCGGCCCTGCGTGCAACGATCGAGGGCGGCCCCTGGTCGTCGGCCGAGGCGTTGCAACACAAGCTGATCGACAAGATCGGCCAGGTCGAGGAGGCCGAGGCCGAGATCAAGCGCCGCGCCGGCCGCAATGCGGTGCTGGTTGAACTGGACGACTATGCGTCGGCGCGTGGCCAGCGCAATGGCTCGGGCCGCAATGCCATCGCCATCGTTGGTGGTGAAGGCGCGATCCTGACGGGTACCGGCAGTGGCGGCGGGTTCGGCGGCGGCTCGTCGATCCGTTCCGACGATCTGGCCGGGGCTCTCTATGAGGCTATCGAGGACAAGGATGTGAAGGCCATTGTCTTCCGGGTGTCCTCGCCTGGCGGATCGCCGGAAGCCTCGGAACAGATTCTGGCTGCCGTTCGCGCGGCCAAGGCCGCGGGCAAGCCGGTCGTCGTGTCCATGGGGGCATATGCCGCCTCGGGCGGCTACTGGATCAGCTCTGAAGCCGACTACATCGTGGCCCAGCCTTCGACCCTGACCGGTTCGATCGGCGTCTATGGCGGCAAATTCGTGCTGGCCAACGCCCTCGGCCGCTTCGGGGTCGATATCCGCGACCTGTCGGTCGGCGGCGACTATGCCGACGCCCTCTCGCCGGCCCGTCCGTTCACCGCCGCGCAACGCGCCGCCTATTCGGCCTCGATTGACCGGACCTATGAGGAATTCATCGCCCGGGTCGCCGCCGGCCGGCATCTGGCACCGGCGCGGGTGCGCGAAATCGCCCGCGGCCGTGTCTGGACCGGCCGTCAGGCCAAGGAACTGGGTCTGGTCGACGAACTGGGCGGGTTGCACGAAGCCATCGGCCAGGCCCGTCGCCTCGCCGAGATCCCGGCCGATGAATCGGTGCGCTTCAAACGCTATCCGACCCCGGAATCGCCGTGGGAGGCCCTGTCCAGCGCCTTTGGCGTCTCAGGTGAGGCGGCGCGGGTCCTGGTCGGCATCGGTGGCGTCATGGCCGATCCGCAGGCTCGGGTCGTGATGCAGCGGATCGAGGCCGATCGCATGCGCGGCACGGGGGCCTCGGTCCTGGCGGACCAGCCTCTGCCCTGAACCAGCCCCGGCTCCGGACATGCGTCCGGGCTGTCGTAGAGGCCACACTCGCCTGTGACCGTGTCTTCCATTGACCCGGAGGCCATATGGACCGACATTGCGCGCCCGACGCCCCCGGGGTGTTTCCAAAGGCTGTTCGATGATCGAGACCGATCGCTTCATTCCTCAAGGGGCTGCATCCCGTCGGCGTGCGCCGGGGCTGCTCGCACCTGTGGTGTGGCTGTGCGGCCTGATCGCCACCCTGGCGGCCATGACGGTCGGAGCGATTCTGGCGGTGTTCACCGCCGTGGCCGTGGCGGTGATTGCCGTGTTCGGAACGATCCTGATCTTCCTCGCCGGTCTGGCCATTGGTGCGCGCCGTCGTTTCGGCAACCGCAACCGCCGTGGCGACGATGTGATCGAAGCCCGCAAGGTCGACGGCGAATGGGTTGCCTACGGCTGGGAACGCCAGGGGCGATAAGCCCGCACCATGCTCGACATCACTGACGCGCCGTCTTCCAATTTTGACAGCCGGCGCGCGCCGCCAGACCTGCTGGTGCTGCACTATACCGGCATGAAGACCGCCGAGGCGGCCGTGACCCGCCTGCGCGATCCGGACGCCGCAGTCTCGGCCCACTATGTTGTCGACGAGGACGGTCGCATCCTGAGGCTGGTGGCCGAGGAACGCCGGGCCTGGCACGCCGGCAAGGGCGAATGGCAGGGCGAGACCGACTGCAATGCCGCCTCGATCGGCATCGAGATCGTCAATCCCGGCCATGAGTTCGGCTACCAGCCGTTTCCCGACATCCAGATCGCCGCCGTGACCGCCCTGGTCGCCGACGTGCGCTCGCGCTGGACCATTCCCGACGCCCGCATCATCGCCCATTCCGACCTGGCTCCGACGCGCAAGCAGGATCCGGGCGAGCTGTTCCCGTGGAAGGCGCTGGCCGCCGCCGGGCACGGTTTGTGGTTCGAGCCTGCGCCCGAGCGGATCTCCGCCCTCGGTCCGGCCCTGACGATCGGGGATGAGGGACTGGGCGTCATCGTCATGCGCGCCGGCCTGCACCGGCTCGGCTACGGGCTGAAGCCCGGCGGCAACTATGACGACGACACCCGGCTGACGGTCGAGGCCTTCCAGCGGCACTGGCGACCCGCCCGCGTCGACGGCATCGCCGACGGCGAGACCCGCGCCACCCTGATGGGGGTGCTGCAACTGGCGACAGCGGAGAGCCCGACCGGCGTCCTCGACAGCTGATTGACGCGCCGGGCTGAAACGCCCATCTGTCCCCCCGTCAGACGGCCGGGCGGTCGCGGCGAGGCTTGCTTCGTCGAGGAAAGTCCGGGCTCCACGGTGAAAAGGCGGCGGGTAACGCCCGCCCGGGGTGACCCGAGGGATAGCGCCACAGAAAGCAAACCTCCGGTCCCGCGGGACCGGTAAGGGTGAAAGGGTGGGGTAAGAGCCCACCGCGTCTCTGGTAACAGCGACGGCATGGCAAGCCCCGCCTGGAGCAAGACCGAATAGGGATGTCGCGCGGTTTCGGCCGCAGGGTTCACCGCCCGAGGCATCCGGGTAGGTCGCGAGAACCGTCCGGCAACGGGCGGTCCAGAGGAATGATCGTCACCCGAAATCCGGCTTCGGCCGGGCCGAGGGGACAGAACCCGGCTTACAGGCCGTCTGACATTTTCCCCTTGATCGGCCGCGATGCGGTCGATCGGCCGTTAACCCTTCGGGCCGGAGCGGGGCGCATTGTCTGTCCACAGGATGTTTATACTTAGGGTGTTCTGTGTATGTTCTGCAATTCCGCGCACGATGCTGTCTGCCGTGACCGAACTTGGTTAAAAAGCGTCAACTAATCCCATTGAGGCCCATCTGATCCCATGCTATCCCAATGGCATGATTTGGGGCTGAGCGGCGTCGCATAGGGCACGTCACGGATTTCAGGGGCGGACCTAAGGGTCCGATAGGGCAGGGCGTGTTTCTCTCGACCTTCGAGAAGCAGCTGGACGGCAAGCGCCGTCTCTTGATCCCCCAGGAATTCCGCACGGCCGAAAACGGCGCGGAACACGGCGTCTTTTGCTTTCCCTCCATTGAAGCTGACTGTCTCGAAGCCGGCGGTGACCGGCTCTTCGCCGAGTACCGGGGCGTGATCGAGAGCCTGCCGTTCGGCGACCCGTACCGCTCGGCGCTGGAGGCCGCGATCTACGGCGAGCAGAAGGCCCTGGCCTATGACTCGGGGGGCCGCATCACCCTGCCGGAATCCCTGTGCGCCGAGGCCGAACTGTCCGAGGCTGTCGTCCTGTACGGCGTCGGTGACCGGTTCCAGATCTGGGCGCGCGACAAATGGGAAGCCCACCGCGCCGAACAGCGCCGCGCCGCCCGTGCCGGCCTGGCCCAGTTCGGTGAGATGCGACGTCAGGCGACCAAGCCCGGCGGTGCGGGATGAGCGCGCCGCACGCACCCGTCCTGATCGATCAGGTTATCACCGCCCTGTCGGCCGGGCCGGGCGATGTCATCATCGACGCCACCTTCGGGGCCGGCGGCTATACGCGCGCCATCCTGGCGACCGGGGCCGAGGTCATCGCCCTGGATCGCGATCCGACGGTCCAGCCCTATGCCGAGGCTGTGGCCAACGACTATCCGGGCCAATTTACCCTGGTCCGTACCCCCTTCTCGGGTCTGGCCGAGGCCTTCGCCGAAAGTGGTCGCGAACGGCTGGACGGGGTCGTCTTCGACATCGGCGTCTCGTCGATGCAGCTGGACCAGGCCGAGCGTGGCTTCTCCTTCATGCGCGACGGGCCGCTGGACATGCGGATGGGCGATGAGGGCGAGACCGCCGCCGACATCGTCAATACCTGGGACCACGGGCCGATGGCCCATATCTTCAAACTGTACGGCGACGAGCGCCAGTCGGGCCGGGTCGCCACCGCCATCCTGCGTCGCCGCGTCGACCAGCCGTTCGAACGCACGCTGGATCTCGCCGCTGTGGTCGAAAAGGCGCTGGGTGGCCGTCGCGGCGCGCCGATCCATCCGGCCACCCGCGTGTTCCAGGCCCTGCGTATCGCCGTCAATGACGAGCTGGGCGAGCTGCGTGCCGGGCTCGCCGCCGCCGAGGCCAGCCTGTCGCCCGGCGGGCGTCTGGTGGTCGTGACCTTCCATTCGCTGGAGGACCGGATCGTCAAGGCCTTCCTGACCGAACGCACCGGCAATGCGCCCGGCGGTTCGCGTCACGCCCCGGTGGCGATCGAGACCCGAAAGCCCAGCTTCACCCTGCAGTTCAAGGGCGCGCACGAGGCTGACCAGCATGAGCTGGACGCCAATCCCCGCGCCCGTTCGGCCAAGCTGCGCGCCGCCGTCCGCACCGATGCCGCCCCGTGGGGAGGGATCGCCGCATGACGATGTGGACCGCCCCCCGCAACGGCCTGCAGCGCCTGTTCGACTGGAAGGTGCACGGCATCCGCTGGGTCGAGATTATCGGCCTGCTGCTGGTCGCGCTGATGGTCTTCTCGGTCTATGTAGCCAAGGCTGGCGCGGCCCGCGAAGGCGTGCGCATCAGCCAGCTGGAGCGCGAGATCAGCGACAACGGCGAGCGGGTCCACCTGTTGCGGGCCGAGGTCGCGCGGCTGGAGCAGCCGGGTCGTCTGGAAGCCCTGTCACGCAGTGCCGGTCTGGCCCCGGTCGATGTCCACCGCCGCAAGAATGAGGGCAGCCTGGCGACGATCGCGCCGGTGCCCGAGCCACGTCCCGTCATCGTCGCGCCGACGACGGCCGCGTCCGTCGAGGCCGCAGCCGCCGAGACCCCGGTGGGTCCGGAGGACGGCCGATGAGCGTCCACGACCATCACTCCGCCTATGACCGCCCCGCGCCCGGCCTGACGCCGGGTCGGCGTGTGTCGCCCACCTGGCGCTGGTTCGCCGAGGGTATCTGGTGGGTCGAGCACGCCTTCGGTCGCGCCCGCGCCCACGCCCGGCCCGAGGAGGACGCGCGGGTCCGGATATTCCTGATCCTGGGCCTGTTTTCTCTGGTCTTCGCCGGTCTGGCCGTCGGGGCGACCCATGCGGCCCTGATGTCGCCGCGCGGCGGTGGTGGCTATGCGACCAATCCGAACGCCCTCGTGCGTGGCGATCTGGTTGACCGTAACGGGGCCCTGCTGGCCACCAATATCGTCCACTATGCCTTCTATATCGATCCATCCGAGGTCTGGGATCGCGAGGCGGCCGCCGTCCAGATCAAGCGCGCCTTGCCGGCCGTGTCGTCGGCGCGCCTGCGCCGGGTCCTGAACGGGGATCGCCGCCTCATCGTTATGCCCGGCCTGACGCCGGCCGAGCGCAAGCGGCTGCACGCCCTCGCGCTGGGCGGGCTGTCGTTCGAGCCGGAAGACCGGCGCGTCTATCCGCTGGGCACCTCGGCCACCCATGTCATCGGTGACGCCGACACCGGCGGTCGCGGTATCTCCGGTGCCGAACTGGCCTTTAATGACGAGATCCGCGCCGCCGGCGCGCGCGGCGTGCCCTTCGCCCTGTCGATCGACCTGCGGGTCCAGGGTGTGCTGGAGAACGAACTGGCCGCCGCTGCCGAAGCCAACGGGGCCAAGGGCGCGGTCGGCATCATCACCGACGTCCAGACCGGTGAGGTCCTCGGCCTGGCCAGCTGGCCGACCAGCGACCGACTCGATCGCGTGACCTCGGCCCACTACGAGATGGGCTCGGTGTTCAAGACCTTCACTGTGGCCGCCGGTCTCGACACCGGCCAGGCCGACATCAACACCCGGTTCGACGCCTCTGAAGCCTTCATGATCGGCAACCGCAAGATCACCGACTTCCACGCCCAGAACCGGGTGATGACGCTGGAAGAGGTCTATCTCCATTCCTCGAACATCGGCACCTCGCGGCTGGCGATCGAGATGGGCGGGACAGTCATGCGGGACTATTTCACCCGCTTCGGCCTGATGGACGCGGCCCCGATCGAGCTGAAAGAGTCGGCCCGGCCGCGGCGTCCGCGTCGCTGGGACGACTCAACCCTGGCGTCCCTCTCCTTCGGCTACGGCATCATGATCACCCCGGCCCAGATGGCGGCGGCCATGGGAGCCCTGACCAACGGCGGCCGTTTCATCCCGCTGACCCTGCGCAAGGGCGACGGCACCCCGGTGCGTGGCCGCCAGGTGGTCTCGCCCGAGACCTCGCGCACCCTGCTCGACCTGCTGCGTCTGAACGTGGTGCGTGGCTCGGGTGGCTTCGCCGAGGCCGCCGGCCTGCGCGTCGGCGGCAAGACCGGCTCGGCCAACAAACTGGTCGCAGGCCACTATGATCCGACCCATGCCGTCGGCACCTTCGCCGCCGTCTTCCCCGCTGACGGCCCGCTAGATGCGCGGCGCTATTCGATCCTGATCCTGATTGACGAACCCTCGGCCTGGCCGCGGACCGGTGGCTATGTGGCGGCCCCGGCCGTAGGCCGTATCGCCGACCGTATCGCACCCTTCCTCGGCGTCCAGCGGCGCGCTGACGCGTGGCGCACGGCGCTCGGCGAGCGGATTGCCGTTCCGGCCGCGACGGACGGAGTCGTGCGATGAGCGGCCTGCGTCTGTCCGATCTGCTGCGTCGCGACGTCAGTTCCGACCCCATGATTACCGGTGTGACGGCCGACAGCCGCCAGGTCGCGCCCGGATCGCTGTTCGTCGCCCTGCCGGGGACCACCGCTGACGGCCGCGCCTTCATCCCCCAGGCCCTGTCGCGTGGCGCGGCGGCGGTTCTGGCCCCGCAGGATACGCCGGACAGCCTGGCCCCGGTGCTGGTGACATCGGGTGATGTGCGGCGGGCCTATGCCATCGCTGCCCGCAGCTTCTACGGGGCCCAGCCGGCCGTCTGCGTCGCCGTCACCGGCACCAACGGCAAGACCTCGGTCGCCACCTTCTGCCGCCAGATCTGGGCCGCGCTGGACATCAGGTCGGCCAGCATGGGCACCCTCGGCGTTGTCGCCCAGTCCGGCGCGGTGTGCGAGGCTCTGACCCCACCTGGCCTGACCAGCCCCGACGCCGCCGACGCGGCCCGGCTGCTGGCCCGGCTGGCCGCCCAGGGTGTGACCCATCTGGCGCTTGAGGCCTCGTCGCACGGTATTGACCAGCGCCGTCTCGACGGCGTGACGCTGAAGGCGGCGGCCTTCACCAACCTGTCCCAAGACCATCTCGACTATCACGGCACGATGGAGAGTTATCGCGCCGCCAAGATGCGACTGTTCGAGACCCTGCTGCCGCGCGGTCGCACCGCAGTGCTGAACGCCGATTCCGACGTCTATTCCGGCTTTGCCTCGGCCAGCATCATGTCGGGCCTCGGCGTGCTGGGGGTTGGCCAGCGTGGCCGTGACCTGACCCTGGTCGAGCGTCGCCCCACTGCCGAGGGCCAGCGTCTGACCATCGATGTGCGCGGCACCCTGCACGACGTCCTGCTGCCGCTGGCCGGGGCCTTCCAGGCCTCGAACGCCCTGGTGGCGGCGGGCCTGTGCATCGCCGCCGGCGAGTCCCCCGACCGCGTGCTGGCCGCCCTGTGCCGGCTCCAGGGGGCCGAGGGTCGCATGCAGCGCATTGCCGGGGCCGCCAAGGGCGAGGTCTATGTCGATTATGCCCATACGCCCGACGGCCTTGAAACCGTGCTGAACGCCCTGCGGCCCCACGCGACGGGCCGGCTGATTGTGGTGTTCGGGGCCGGTGGAGACCGCGACCGCGCCAAACGCCCGCTGATGGGCGAGATTGCGGGCCGGCTGGCCGATGTGGCCATCGTCACCGACGACAATCCCCGCTCCGAGGACCCCGCCGCCATCCGCAAGGCAGTCCGCGCCGGCTGTCCCGACGCGCTCGAGATCGGTGACCGCGCCGCCGCCATTGCCGAGGCCGTGGCCATGATGCGCGACGGCGATGTGGTGATCATCGCCGGAAAAGGGCATGAACAGGGTCAGATCGTCGCGGGGGTCACCCACCCGTTCGACGACGTCACCGTCGCGACCGAGGCCCTCCGCGTTCATGCCTGACTCTGCACCGCCCCTGTGGACCGCTCCCGACATCGCCCTGGCCACTGGCGGGCGGATCGAGGGCGGGGCCTTCCAGACCAATGGCATCACCTACAACAGCCGGGAAATCGTGCCCGGCGACCTGTTCATCGCCCTGCGCGGCGCGCGCGACGGGCATGAGTTCGCGGCCTCGGCCTTCGCCGCCGGTGCGGCCGGGGCCCTGGTCGAACATCCGGTCGACGGTGGCCCCTGTATCGTTGTGCCCGACACGCTGAAGGCGCTGGAGGCCCTGGGGGCGGCCGCCCGGGACCGGGCCCCCGAGGTGCGGCGCGGGGCCGTGACCGGCTCGGTCGGCAAGACCAGCGTGACCCAGGCGATCAAGGCCGGGCTCGATCTGGCCGGTCCGGCCCATGCCTCGATCAAGAGCTACAACAACCATATCGGCGTGCCCCTGACCCTGGCCCGGATGCCGGCCTCGACCGAGCGCGCCGTGTTCGAGATCGGCATGAATGCGCCCGACGAGATCGGCCCGTTGAGCCGGATGGTCCAGCCGCATGCCGCCTGTGTGACCACCGTCGGCCCGGTCCACATCGAAGGCTTCAGCGACGGCGAGACCGGTGTGGCGCGCGAGAAGTCGGCCATCTTCGAAGGGCTCGGCCCCGGTGGTGTGGCGGTGATCAACGGCGACAATCCGTGGGAGCCGATGTTGCACCAGGCCGCCCTGCGCGCCGGGGCCCGCATCGCCACCTTCGGCTCCGAACCGGGCCATGACGCCCGGCTGATCGATTTCCGGCCCGGCCCGGACGGGGCGCGGGTCTCGGCCGAGGTGCGCGGGCGGACTCACCATTTCAACCTGCGCCAGTCGGGCTTCCACTGGGGGCTGAACAGCCTGGCCGTGATCCTGATGCTGGAGGCGTTGGATGTGCCGATCGAGACGGCCCTGGCCGCCCTGTCGGACTTCGAACCCCTGGTCGGCCGGGGCCAGATCCGCAGCGTCAGCGTCGCGGGCGGGGCCTTCACCCTGATCGATGAAAGCTACAACGCCAATCCGCTGTCGATGCGGGCCGGTTTCCTCAGCCTCGGGGCGCGCGCCGTCGCGCCCGGCGGGCGACGGGTCATTGTCCTGTCCGACATGCTGGAACTGGGTGACCAGTCGCGCGCCCTGCACGAGGGTCTGGCCGAGGTGATCGAGGCCGCCGCCATCGATGTGGTCCATGCCGCAGGACCACAGATGCGCCACCTCTATGATGCCGTTCCGCCCGAGCGCCGCGGCCTGTGGTTCGCTACCGCCGCCGAACTGGCCGAACACGCCGATGATCTGGTGAACCCCCGTGACGTGGTCATGGTCAAGGGTTCCAACGGATCCAAGGCCTCTCTGGTCGCCGCCGCCCTGGCCGACCTCGAACGCCGTCACGACGCCCGGTTTAACGACGCAATAGGGAGCGTCTGATGTTCTACCTGCTCTATCTCTACTACGCGGATATCGCTCAGGATTATCCGCTGCTGAATCTGGTCCAGTACCAGACGGTGCGGGTGGCCCTGGCCATGGCCACAGCCATGATCGTCGCGGTGGCCATGGGCAGTCGCTTCATCGCCTGGATGCGAACCAAACAGGGCAAGGGCCAGCCGATCCGCGCCGACGGTCCCGTCAGCCACCTGTCCAAGGTCGGTACCCCGACCATGGGCGGACTGATGATCCTGGCCGGTATTGCCGTCGCGGTCTTCCTGTGGGGCGACCTGACCAATCCCTATATCTGGATCGTCTCCTTCGTTACGGCAGCCTTCGGGGTGCTGGGCTTCATCGACGACTATGCCAAGGTCACCAAACAGACTTCGGCCGGCCTGTCCTCGAAACAGAAGCTGCTGGCCCAGACCGTGATCGCCGTGATCGCCGGGGTTCTGACGGTGCTGTGGATGACGGCCTCGCCGACCACGCCCAATCTGGAAACCTCGATTGCCTTCCCCTTCTTCAAGGCGGTGCTGCTGAACGTCGGCTGGTTCTACGTGGCGTTCGCCGCCTTCACGATCGTCGGTTTCTCCAATGCGGTGAACCTGACCGACGGCCTCGACGGCCTGGCCATCGTGCCGGTGATGATGGCCGCGGCCGCCTTCGGCATGATCACCTATCTGGTCGGCAATTTCATCTTTTCGGAATATCTGCAGATCCACCACGTGCCCGGCGCGGGTGAGCTGGCGGTGTTCTGCGCGGCCATCATCGGCGGGGGCACGGGCTTCCTCTGGTACAATGCCCCGCCGGCCAAGATCTTTATGGGCGACACCGGATCGCTGGCGCTCGGCGGGGCGCTGGGTGCCATCGCCGTCGCCACCAAGCACGAGCTGGTTCTGGGCATCGTTGGCGGTCTGTTCGTCATCGAGGCCGCCTCGGTCATGATCCAGGTCGCCTATTTCAAGGCCACGAAGAAGCGCATCTTCCTGATGGCCCCGATCCACCACCATTTCGAAAAGCTGGGCTGGCCGGAATCGACGGTGGTGATCCGGTTCTGGATCGTCTCGGCCATGCTGGCCCTGGCCGGTCTGGCCACGCTGAAGCTGCGATAGCCTCATGATCCCCGTCCCCGGTTTCGAAGGGCGGCGTATCGCGGTCTTCGGCCTGGGACGGTCGGGGATCACGGCCGCGCGCGCGCTTAAGGCCGGCGGGGCCCTGCCGGTGCTGTGGGACGATAGCGTCTCCAGCCGTATGCAGGCCGAGGCCGAGGGCTTTGATGTCGAGGACCTGACCGTGGCCGACTGGTCGGGCTTCGCCGCCCTGGTCCTGTCGCCCGGCGCCCCCCTGACCCATCCGGTGCCGCACTGGACGGTGGTGAAGGCGACCGAGGCCGGGGTGCCGGTCATCGGCGATATCGAACTGTTCGCCCGCGCGATCGCCGCCCTGCCCGAGGCCGAGCGCCCGAAGGTGGTGGCCATCACCGGCACCAACGGAAAGTCGACGACGACGGCCCTGATCGGCTGGGTGCTGCAACAGGCGGGGCTGACCGTCCACGTCGGCGGCAATATCGGTATCGGCGTCCTGGCCCTGCCGGGGTTCAACGCGGAGCGCGGACCTCCAGGTCCGCCTTCGCAGGGGACGTCGGATGCGGACCTGGAGGTCCGCGCTCCGGAGAAGGCGGTCTATGTGATCGAGGTGTCCAGCTACCAGCTGGACCTGACGACCTCGTTCGCGCCGGACGTGGCCATCCTGACCAACATCAGCCCCGACCATCTGGACCGCCATGGCGGGATGGAGGGCTATGTCGCGGCCAAGGCGCGGATATTCCAAGCCCACAGCGAGGGAAAGATCGCACTCGTGGGCGTGGATGAGGCTTGGGGAAAGGCCATTCACTCCAAGCTTGTCGGGGCCGGCGAGGGCTGGCCAACGAGCATCCTGACAAACATCCGCGTCATTGGAGGCGGGAAACGCGGTGGAACGCCTGTCGAGCAGGTCGCCGCGCGTGGCCCGTCGCGGGAGAAACTGTTCAACGAGGGTCGGTTCATCTCGATGGAAGCAGCTGAGGGAGAGTTGACCGCCGATGGCCTCTTCCTCGCAGATCTCACCGCGGCCCGCTCGCTCCCGGGCCGGCACAACGCTCAGAACGCCGCCTTCGCCTATGCCGCCGCCCGCGCGCTCGGCGTGTCGCACGAAGCCGCCGTCCAGGGCCTGATGACCTTCCCGGGCCTCGCCCATCGCATGGAGCACGTCGGAACCCTCGGCCGCGTCCGCTTCATCAATGACTCCAAGGCCACCAACACCGACGCCGCCCGGCAGGCGCTGCTCAGCTATCCCACCAGTTTCTGGATCGCCGGCGGCCGGGCCAAGGACGGCGGTATCGACGATCTGGCCGACCTGTTTCCCCGGGTCGCCCGGGCCTATCTGATCGGCGAGGCGGCCTCCGACTTCGCCCGCACCCTGTCCGGCGTCCGGCACCATATCTGCGGCGACATGGCCACCGCCGTGGCCCAGGCCGCCGCCGACGCGGCCGAGGTCGCCGAGACCGACGGCCCGCAGGTCGTCCTGCTGTCGCCCGCCGCCGCCAGCTTCGACCAGTATCCGGACTTCGAGGCGCGGGGCGAGGCTTTCCGCGCCGCCGTTCTGGCCCTGGGCGCAACCCCGGCGGCGAGCGCATGACCCACGGCTATACCCCCGCCTTCTCGCGCAACGACCAGGGCCCGATCGCCAAATGGTTCTGGACCGTCGACCGCGGCCTGCTGGGGGCGGCGCTGGGTCTGATGGCGCTGGGCGTGGCCCTCAGCTTCGCCTCCAGCCCGGCGGCCATCCTCGCCGATGAGTCGATCACCGACCCGTTCCACTATTCGTGGCGGATGATCATCTGGGCGTCGATGGGGCTGGGCATCATGCTGACCACCTCCCTGCTGTCGCCGCGCGGTGTGCGGCGCATCGCCGTCCTGGCCCTGTGCGGGGCCTTGCTGGTCATGGCCATGCTGCCCTTTATCGGCGACACGGTGAAGGGGGCGGCGCGCTGGATCAACCTGGGCCCGTTCAGCCTGCAGCCGTCCGAATTCGCCAAGCCGGCCCTGATCGTCTTTGCCGCCTGGATGTTCGCCGAGACCCAGAAGGGGCAGGGCGTGCCGGGCGTCTCCATCGCGTTCGGCTTCTATGCAGCTACCGTCTTCCTGCTGCTGATCCAGCCCGATATCGGCCAGACCCTGCTGATCACCACCACCTTCATGGCCGTCTTCTTCATGGCCGGGGTGCCGCTGAAATGGATGGCGGTGCTGGGCGGCATGGTGCTGGCCGGCATGTTCTCGATCTATTTCCTGTTCGAACATGTGCGCGTTCGACTGGCCAAATTCATCTCGCCGGGCGTCGAGGACACCCATCAGGTTGATCGCGCGTCCGAAGCGATCCGCGCCGGGGGGCTGGTCGGACGCGGCGTGGGGGAGGGGGTGATGAAACGCCACGTCCCCGATCTGCATACGGACTTCATCTATTCGGTCGGGGCCGAGGAGTTTGGTCTGGTCCTGTCCCTGACCATGATCGGCCTGTACGCCTTCATCGTGCTGCGCGGCATGAGCCGGGCGATGAAGCTGAATGACCCGTTTGAACAGACGGCCGCCGCCGGCCTGTTCATCCTGATCGGGCTGCAGGCCTGTATCAATGTGGCGGTGAACCTGAACCTGATCCCGACCAAGGGGATGACCCTGCCTTTCATCAGCTACGGCGGCTCGTCGATGCTGGCCATGGGGCTGACCATGGGGTTCGCCCTGGCCCTGACCCGACGCCGGCCCGGTGCCTATGAGCCCGGGGCCAGCCTGCCCCAGCGCCGCCGCCTGCTGCCCTGATTTCGCACCCGCCCTCGGCACGGCCGCGCGGGTGACGTAAGGAGGCGGGGCAATCCCGGAGAGACCATGTCTGCGAAAGTCTGCGTTGTCGCTGCCGGAGGCACCGGTGGCCATATGTTCCCGGCCGAGGCCCTGGCGCGCGAACTGGCCGGACGCGGCTGGCGCATCGTTCTGGCCACGGATCGACGCGGTGAGCAGTATGCTGGGGCTTTCCCGGCCGAGGAACGTCTGGCGCTGGACGCAGCCACCGGCTCGGGCCCGATCGGTCTGGCCAGGGCGGGTCTGGCTATCGGACGTGGCGTGCTGCAGGCGCGCGCGGCCTTCCGGCGACTGGATGTGGCGGTGGCCGTCGGCTTCGGGGGCTATCCCTCGGCCCCGGCCCTGCTCGCGGCGGTCAGCCAGGGCCGGCCGACCCTGCTGCACGAACAGAATGCCGTCCTCGGGCGCACCAACCGTATCCTCTCTCCCTATGTGAAGGCCCTGGCCTCGTCCTTTCCGGGGCTGGAGCGGGTGCCGGCCCCGCTGGCGTCCCGGGTCCATCTGGTCGGCAATCCGGTCCGCCCGGACATCCGCGCCCTGTTCGATCGCCCCTACACAGCCCCTACGGCCAAGGGGCCGATCCGGGTTCTGATCACCGGCGGCAGCCAAGGGGCTCGTATCCTGTCCGAAGTCGCGCCCCGGGCCTTGGCCGCCCTGCCGCCGGCCCTGCGCGTTCGTCTGGTGGTCCAGCAGCAGTCGCGCCCCGAAATGCTGGAGGCGGCCCGGACCCTCTATCGCGACGCCGGCATCAAGGCTGAGGTCGCCCCCTTCTTCACCGACATGGCCGCCCGTCTCTCAGCAGCGCATCTGGTGATCGGCCGGGCCGGGGCCTCGACCTGTTCGGAACTGGCCGTGGCGGCCCTCCCGTCGCTGCTGATCCCGCTGAAGATCGCCATGGACGACCACCAGCGTTTCAACGCCTCCGGTCTGGTTTCCGCGGGCGGGGCGCTGATGATCCTCGAGGATGACGCGACGGTGGAGGCCCTGACGGCCAGTCTCGCGACCGTTCTGTCTGATCCGGCGCGTCTGACGGCCATGTCGGCCGGGGCCCGGTCCGTCGCCCTGCCCGATGCCGCGGTCCGACTGGCGGATATGGTGGAAGCGGCGGCGCACACGGGTTAGGTCTGGCCCATGCCCGGCTTCGTCATAGACCTGACCCACGCGGCGTTCCAGCTCTGGCGCCAGTTCTACTGGCTGCCCGAATGGCTGGTGATCGCCCTGATTGTCGTCGGCTTTGTCTTCATCGGCTGGGCCGCCAACCAGGTCGTCTTCGCCGCCCTGAAATTCCTGGTGCGCCGGCGCGATGTGTTCTGGCGCGGCCTGGTCGGCCGGGCGCGGCTCAAGGTTCGGGTCGCGGTGATGATCGTGGCCCTGGCCCTGGCGGTGACCGTCTCGCCGCTGGATCCCGAGACCTCGATGATGGTCCGGCGAAGCCTGCTGTTCCTCTTCATCCTGACCTGCGGGTGGATGATGATCGGCGTCAGCGACATGTGGGCCATCGTCTATCTGCGCCGTTTCAACATGGCTGCGGAAGACAATCTGGTCGCCCGCAAGCATGTGACCCAGGCGCGCATCCTGCAGCGGGTCAGCGGGCTGCTGATCAGTCTCGTCACCCTGGGTCTGGCCCTGATGACCATCCCGGAGGTGCGACAGTGGGGCATGAGCCTGCTGGCCTCGGCCGGCATCGTCGGCATCGCCGCCGGTCTGGCCCTGCAGCCGCTGCTGACGAACATGATCGCCGGCATCCAGATCGCCACGGCCCAGCCCATCCGTCTGGACGACGCGGTGATCGTCGAAAACGAGTGGGGCACGATCGAGGAGATCACCTCGACCTATGTGGTGGTCAAACTGTGGGACTGGCGGCGGATGGTGCTGCCGCTCAGCTATTTCATCACCAAGCCCTTCCAGAACTGGACGCGTGAGACCGCCCGTCTGATCGGTTCGGCCTTCTTCTATGTCGACTATGCCGCGCCGATGGACCGGCTGCGTTCCGAACTGGAGCGGATCTGCCGCGACAGCCCGCACTGGGACGGAGACGTGGTCAATCTCCAGGTCACCGATATCACCGAGCGGACCGCCCAGGTCCGGTGCCTGGCCAGCGCCCGCAATGCCCCGACGGCCTTCGACCTGCGCTGCGAGATCCGCGAGAAGATGCTGGCCTTCATGCGCGACGAATGCCCCGAGGCCCTGCCGCGTGAGCGCGTGGCTCTCGACCGGTCGCGGATCAGTCCGCCAGACGCTCTCGGCCAAGGCTGACCGCTTCGGCCAGGCTGCCGACCTCGACGGCGGTCGCCGCCGTCTCCGGACGACAGGCCATGGCCAGAAGTTCCGCCGCATCGCCACCGGGGCTTGCTTCGTACGGCCCGGCCGCATCCGCCACCGCCGGTCCGGCCTCGCCCCCGGTGCGGACGGCGGCGAAATCCAGCCGGTCTGCCGTGTGGGCGGCGCAGTCGAACCGCCACCAGGACCACCCGCCCCAATAACCGGTTCCGTCCACGGCGAAGCTGTCCTCGACCACCTGGAAGGCCCGCATGCGCACGCCGTCTCCGTCGGGTTGGATGGAGCTGATGTCGGCGAAGACCGCGAACCGCCCCACGCCGGTCAGGGCCAGTCGGACCTCTGCGGCCTGCGCCGGAACCACAACGGACAGCGCGAGCAGAATTACAAATAACACTGGTTTCATTAACCGCATTCGAAAACCGGACCTTCAGGGGCGTTGGTCATAGTGGCCCAATGTTTCACGAGCGCACAGGTTTTGATCTCGCCACGGCCCTTCCGGACCGTCGCCGCCTCGCGCGCAGCCTGTTCCGCGCCCGGCGTCGGCCGGAAGAGACCGTGACCCTGCTGGGTGAGGCCATCGACCTGGTCCGTCCCGAAGAGGTCATGCACCATGTCACGCGCTGGGTCCGGGCCGGGCGCAAGGCGATCGTCGCCAACCACAATCTGCACAGCCTCTATCTGATCCGTCGCGATCCAGGGCTGCGCCGCTTCTACCAACGGGCCGACCTGACCCAGCTGGATTCGACGCCCCTGGTCTGGTTCGCCCGCCTGCTGGGCCTGTCCAGCCGGCCGTTCCATCGCTGCACCTATCTGGACTGGCGCGACCATTTCTGGAGCCTGGCCAATCGCGAGGCCTGGCGCGTCATGTATGTCGGCGGTGCGCCGGGCGTCGCCGAACGGGCAGCGCAGAGTCTGGATGCGCGCGCCCCCGGGGCTACGATCGCCTTCCACCACGGCTATTTCGACGCGACCCCGGGGTCCGCCGACAATGCCCGTGTCGTGGCGGCCGTGAACGAATTCCAGCCTAACATCCTGTTCGTTGGCATGGGCATGCCGCGCCAGGAGGCCTGGATCGCTGACAATATCGCCAACCTGCCGTGCGCTGTCATTCTCAGCGTCGGAGCCGCCTTCGACTATGAGGCCGGTGTCCAGAAGGCCGCGCCGCGCTGGATGGGGCGTCTGGGGATCGAGTGGTTGTTCCGCCTCGTCGTTGATCCCCGGCGCCTGTTCACCCGCTACTGCGTTGAGCCCTGGAGCCTGCTGGGCCCGGCGCTCGCCGATCTGCGCGCCGCCCGCCGTCGCGCCGCCCGCCATCCGACGACCCGCCGGATCTAGGCCACGAGCTTCTCGGCCTGATGCAGGTCGACGCTGACAAGTTGCGACACCCCACGCTCGGCCATGGTCACGCCGTACAGCCGGTCCATCCGGCTCATGGTCACCGGATTGTGGGTGATGACGATGAAGCGGGTGTCGGTCCGTTTGCGCATCTCGTCCAGCATCCGGCAGAAGCGATCGACATTGGCGTCGTCCAGCGGCGCATCGACCTCGTCCAGCACGCAGACCGGGGCCGGATTGGCCAGGAAGACGGCGAAGATCAGGGCCGCCGCCGTCAGGGCCTGCTCGCCCCCCGACATCAGGCTCATCACTGACAGCCGCTTGCCCGGCGGGCAGGCGAAGATCTCCAGCCCGGCTTCCAGCGGATCGTCGCTCTCGACCAGTTTCAGCTCGGCCTGGCCGCCGTCGAAAAGGGTCTCGAACAGAGCCTTGAAATTATCGTTGATGATGTCGAACGCCGCGATCAATCGTTCCCGACCCTCGGCGTTCAGCTCGTCGATCCCGTCGCGCAATTTGGCGATGGCGCCGGTCAGGTCTGACCGCTCCAGCCGCATGCTGTTCAGCCGCCCGCCGTATTCCTCGGCCTCTTCCTCGGCCAGCAGGTTGACGGCCCCCAGCGCCTCGCGTTCCCGCTCCAGCCCGAACAGCAGGCTCTCGGCCCCGGCGGCGTCCGGCGGGCGGGCGATGGCGTCATCGGTCAGTTTCTGACCCAGCTCTTGGGGCGACATCCGGGCGGTCTCGCGCACGGTGGTCTCGGCCTCGGCGAGACGTTCGGCGGTGCCCTCGGCCCGCGCCGCCAGTCCGGCCCGGGCCTCGCGGGCCGCCGATGCCGAAGCCTCGGCCGACCGCGCCGTGCGATCGGCCTCGATCGCCGCGGTCTCGACCACGGCCAGGGCATCGCCCGCGGCCTTGCGCCGGGTTTCAGCGGCCGCCAGGGCATCCAGCAGCGACGAGCGTTTGGCCGCCAGGGCCTCGGGCGCGCTCTCGGCCTGTTTCAGCAAGGCAGTGGTCCGTTCCCGGTCCTTGTCGAGGGTGATCAGGCGCGCGGCGCTGTCTCGGGACCGGGCGTCCCAGCCGTCACGTTCGCGCACCAGTGCGCTCAGTCGTGCCTCGCGTCCGGCCCGTTCGCGAGCCTCGGCGTCACGGTCGGCCCGGGCCTGGGCAGACAGGCTGCGCGCGACCTCGGCGGCGGCACGGACCTCGGCCAGATCTGCCCGTAGACCGTCCAGGGTTTCCGACGGGGATTCGACAGACATTGCCTCGTCAAGAGCCGTCCCGGCTGCGGCGGCCTCGGTCTCCAGCCGCACCAGGGTCTCGTCCAGGGCCTGGGCCCGGGCCTCGCGCCGGGCCTGATCCTGACCCAGGGCCTCGACCCGGTCGCGGGCGGTGGTGACGGCCTTGTCGGCGGCGAACGGGGCCAGACGTGCGGCCTTCACCGCCTCCTCGGCCGCGCGGAAGGCGTCTGCGGCGGTCTTCAGGGCGGCCTGTGCCGCGTTCAGCGCCGGCCTGCCCTCGTCGATACCCGCCTCCAGCTCGGCCAGCCGGGTGCGCTGCTCCAACCGGATCGCCGCCGGGCGCGGGGCCTCGGCCCGTGTCACGAACCCGTCCCAGCGGTACAGATCGCCCTCGACCGTCACCAGACGCGCCCCGGTCGGCAGGTCCGATGCGAGGGCCAGGATTGCGTCGCGGTCGGCCACACCGCACAGGGCCAGACGGGCGGCCAGCTGATCGGGGGCGCGGACGTGGTCGGTCAGGGGGCGGACCCCCTTGGGCCAGACCGGGGTCAGCACCCTGGCTCCGGCCCAGTAGGCCGCCGCCGCCTTGTCCAGCGCCGCATCCAGATCGTCGCCGAGGGCAGCGGCGAGGGCGGCTTCATAACCCTTGTCAGCGGTGACCCGGTCCAGCGCCGGCGGATGGTCGCGCTTGCCCGTGGTCAGCAACTGGGCCAGTCCGCGCGCCTCGGTCTGTAGCCGCCCCAGCCGGTCTTCGGCGGTGCGTGCCGCCTCGCGCGCGGTCTGTTCGTTCCGGGCCCGGTCGCCCCGTTCAGCTTCGGCGGCCTCGACCGCGGCGCGTGCTGCCAGCAATTCAGTCTGGACCCGATCCAGCGTCGCCCGCGCGGCGGCCAGTTCCGGCGTTTCCAGAGGTCCCAGGGCCTCGCGCTCGCGACGGGCACTGTCCAGGGCGGCGGTCGCCCGGCTGACCCGGGCCTCGGCATCGCGTTTGCGGGCGGTTTCGGCATTGGTCCGGGCCTCGACCGAGGCCACGGTGCCGGCGACCCGCTCGACCTCGGCATCGGCGGCGGCGCGACCGGCCTCGGCGGTGGCCAGCGCCTGTTCCAATTCGGGCGTCCGCGCCGGGGCAACGGCGATCTCGGCTTCCAGTTCGGCGACGGCCGTACCCAGGCGTTCCAGCTCCATCGCCGCATCCCCGGCCATGTCGGCCTCGCGGACGCTGTCGGCGGCGATCCGCGCCAGTTCCGCACTCAGCCGCTCGACCTCGGCCCGGGCCGCCTGCTCGGCCATGTCCAGCCGGTCACGCTCCAGCGAGGCGCGGTGCAGCAGGGCACCGGCCACGGCGTCTTCCTCGCGGGCCGGTTTCAGTCCGTCCTGGGCCGCCAGCGCCGCCGTCTGGGCCCGGGCCGAGGTGCCGGTGGCCTCGGCCACGGCACGGTCGGCCTCGGCCAGTTCACTCGCCGCCGCCTCGGCCGCCAGGCGTGCATCATTCCAGCGCACGAACAGCAGGGCCGCCTGCAATGCCCGGATCTCGGCCGAAATCTTCTTGTATTTCTCGGCGTGGCGCGCCTCGCGCTTCAGCCGCGTCAGCGTCGTCTCCAGTTCGCGGCCAATGTCGTCCAGGCGGTCCAGATTGGTCTCGGCCGCCTTGAGCCGCAGCTCGGCCTCGTGACGGCGGGTGTGCAGACCGGCGACCCCGCCGGCCTCCTCGAGGATGCGGCGGCGGTTCTGCGGCTTGGCCGCGATCAGTTCGCTGATCTGGCCCTGACGCACCAGGGCCGGACTGTTGGCCCCGGTCGAGGCGTCGGCGAACAGCAGCTGCACGTCGCGGGCCCGCACCTCCTTGCCGTTGATGCGATAGGTCGAGCCCTGGCCCCGGTCGATGCGCCGCGAGACTTCCAGCATGGGGGAGTCGGTGAACGGCTGCGGGGCCCGGCGCTGGGCGTTGTCGATGGTCAGCTGGACTTCGGCATGGTTGCGCGGCGGTCGGTCGCCGGCCCCGGCGAAGATGACGTCGTCCATGCCCTGGCCGCGCATGGCCTTGGCCGAATTGGCCCCCATGACCCAACGCAGACCCTCCAGCACATTGGACTTGCCGCAGCCGTTGGGGCCAACGACGCCGGTCAGGCCGGGCTCGATATGCACCTCTGCCGGATCGACGAAGGATTTGAAGCCGACAAGTCGCAGGCGCTGGAACTGCATTGCGGTTCCGGCTCCCCTGCTCAGCGCGCGGCGACGAGCGGCGTGATCATCTCGGCCAGACCGCCCAGGCTGCGGTCCGCCACCAGCTTGCCGTTGACGAACAGGGTCGGGGTGCCGGTCACGCCGGCGGCGACGGCCCCGTCGATGTCGGCCTCGATGGCGGCCCGGATGGCGGGCAGGGCGACGCAGCTGTTGATCTGGGCGCGGGTCCGACCGCTGACGGCGACGCCGGCGTCGTACCAGACGGTCCGATCACCGCCCAAAAGCACCGCCCGCTGTCCCTGCATCAGGGCACCCGCCACGTCATAGAAATGTTCGGGTGCCGCGCACCGCGCCAGCGCGGCGGCCGGCATGGACAGTTCCGCGGGACTGGTCGGCAGGTTGCGGAACACCAGCCGGACCTGACCGGTGTCGATGAAGCGGCGCTTGAACTCGGGATAGACGACCTGATGCCAGTCCGCGCAGTGGGAACAGGCGAAGGACGCATATTCCATCACGGTGACCGGCGCGTCGGCGCGACCGATCGATCGGTCGCCGGCAGTGACGGCCGGCGGCGACCCGGCCAGCGCCGATACCGGCGCGAACGCCAGCATCAGCATTGAAAGAACCAGCCGCCGGACCAGGGTCATCGCGTTCAGCCCTTGGCCAGGGCGGCGTCGATCGCCGTCGACAGGCCTTCCATCGAGCTGTCGATCACCTTGGTGCCATTGACCAGGAAGGTCGGGGTGCCGGTGACTCCGGCGTCGATGCCGGCCTTGATACGGGCATCCATGGCCTTGATGGCATCCTCGTCACTGACGCAGGCCTGGAACTGCTGTTCGCTGAGACCCGCACCGGTGGCGACCCGGACAAGCGTCGAGCGCGGCGGCACCCCGGCCTGCCATTCACGCTGGCTGGCCATGATCTCGTGGATCACGTCGAAATATTTGTCTTCACCGGCGCAGCGGGCGATCAGGAAGCCGGCGGCGGCGATATCGGTCGGCGGGGTCGGGAACTCCCGGAACACATAACGGACCTTGTTGGTGTCGACGTAGCGGGTCTTGAACTCGGGCCAGACCTGCTCCTGCCAGACGGCGCAGTGGCCGCAGGTGACGGAAGCGTATTCGACCACGGTGACCTTGGCCCCTTCGGGTGCTCCCAGGGCCATGTCGCCTTCAGCCGCGCCGCCGGTGCTGCCGCTGCACCCGGCGAGTGCAGCCATGGCTGTAAGGGCGGCGGCGGTCATGGCCGCGCGGCGGCTCATTGTGCCGTAACGAAACTTGCCGGTGGTCTTGTCACGCATGGACGACTTCCTCGAGCGGGGGCGCGATTTTCAGGACGATCGCGCGATTCCCCCGGAAACGCGCGTGTCGATAGCTTGTCGAGAACAGGTGCGGCAAAGGTTTGTCAACGGCGACTGTTATCGCTCCCGGGTTTGTCCGGGGCCAGGACCGCGCGTCCCAGTCGCTGCAGCGCGGCCTTCAGTCCATCCGGGGCCGGGGCCAGGGAGGCGTCCAGCTCGGCCTCGGCAGAGGCGGACAGCGGCGGGGCCGACGGCCCGACGCGATTGGCCGGGCGAGCCAGATCCGAGCGTGGCTTGATCGGACCCTGGGCGATACGCAGCCGGTCGACGCTGCCGGGGCCGAGGAACAGATTGACCCGGGCCAGGATGTCTTCCGACTGATGCTGGACCAGCAGGGCGGCTGGTCCAGCCACGCGCAGTTCCAGCGTGCCGCCGGCCCCGCCCTTGCCGCGAGTCAGCTTCTGCGGTCGCGTCACCCGGGCCAGACGGTCGCCGACGATTTCGCGCCAGCGCGGTTCCAGCGTCCCGGCGCTGCGGCCGAATTTCGCGTCCAGCTGCTTGATCAGCGGGGCCAGCGCACGCCCGGCCGGCGGCGCGGACCGGGGCAGGGGCCGTGTCCGTCGGCGCGAGAGGATCTCGCGCACTTCGCTGTCGGTGGGCAGATCGCGGCGCATTTCGCCTGTATAGCGCGCGGGATGGCATCCGTCCCCTCCGACATCCCCGCGATCCGCGCCGCCCTGCTGGACTGGTACGACGTTCATGGCCGTACCTTGCCGTGGCGGGCCGGGCCCGGCGCGTCTGCGCGTACCGATCCTTACCGGGTCTGGCTGTCCGAGGTCATGCTGCAGCAGACCACCGTGCCCCACGCCGCCCCCTATTTCCTGAGTTTCCTCCAGCGCTGGCCGACGGTCGGTGCCCTGGCCGCCGCGCCCGACGCCGAGGTGATGGCCGCCTGGGCCGGGCTGGGCTACTACGCCCGCGCCCGCAACCTGCTGGCCTGCGCCCGGGCGGTCACTGCCGACCACGGCGGCGTCTTTCCCGACACCGAGGCGGGCCTGCTGGCCCTGCCCGGGGTCGGGGCCTATACGGCCGCTGCGGTGGCCGCCATCGTCTTCGACCGCCCGGCCAATGTGGTCGACGGCAATGTCGAACGGGTCATGGCCCGGCTGTTCGCGGTCGAGACCCCGCTTCCCGCGGCGAAGCCCGGGCTGAAACGACTGGCGGCGACCCTTGTCACGGATGACCGCCCCGGTGACTGGGCCCAGGCCCTGATGGATCTGGGGGCCACGGTCTGCCGCCCCGGAACCCCACTCTGCGACGTCTGTCCGCTGACCGACCATTGCGCCGCCTTCGCGGGCGCCACACCCGAACGCTATCCGTTGAAGACCGCGAAGGCCGACCGGCCCCGCCGCTTTGGTACGGCCTATGCGCTGTTCGACGACCGCGGTCGGGTCGCCCTGGTGCGGCGGCCTGACAAGGGGCTGCTGGGCGGGATGCTGGGCCTGCCGACCTCGGACTGGCAGCCGATGCCCGCCGAGGCCGTCCCGCCCGTGGCGGCCGACTGGGCGGCGGCGGGGACGATCACCCATGTCTTTACCCATTTCGCCCTGACGCTGGAGGTCCGGACGGCGACCGGATCGGGCGACTTCGTCTGGACCGCGCCGGAACAGGCGCTCGCCGACCTTCCGACCGTGTTTCGCAAGGCACTGGGCCTCGCCGTCGGCGGCGCGGTCACGCCCCGGCGGTCTAGCGCAGCGTTACGATCCTGAGGTCGCCGACCTTGTTGCGCGGCGTCACCGCCACCTGATCGCCGATCCGGCGGAACAGCAGATCGGTCCGGGCCTCACCGACCTGCAGACCGGTCACCGTCAGCCGCTCCATCCCGGCGGGCAGGGACGGATTGACGATGGTCACCGTCTGCTCGAAGGCGTCGATCCGCAGGCCCAGCACCGCCTGCATCATCAGGAATACCGATCCCGCCGCCCAGGCCTGGGGCAGGCAGGCGACCGGATAGGCGATCGGGGCCTCGCCTGGCTGGCGCTCGAAGCCGCAGAACAGCTCGGGCAGCCGCATGTTGAAATGGCTGGCCGCCGAATAGATCTCGCCCATCAGCAGGGCCACCGCGTCGCGCTCGCCATAGTGGGCCATGCCGGCAGCCCCCATGGCCGTGTCGTGTGGCCAGACCGAACCGTTGTGATAGCTCATCGGATTGAACCGGGCCTGGCCGCGCGCCAGGGTCCGCAGCCCCCAGCCGGTGCGGAACTCGCCCGACAGCAGGCGTCGGCTGACGCGTTCGGCCCGCTCCGGGCTGGGCAGGCCGGTGAACAGCAGATGGCCGGCGTTCGAGGCGATGGCCTCGCAGGGCACGCCGTCCCCGTCCAGGGCGATGGCGTAGAACCCCTCCTTCTCCAGCCAGAACCGGTCCTCGACCTGGGCCCTCAGGGTCCCGGCCCGTTCCTGCCATTCTGCGGCGCGAGGGTCGCCCAGCCTCTGTGCCAGGTCGGCCATCGCCTGCCAGGCGGCAAACGCATAGCCCTGCACCTCCAGCAGGGCGACCGGCCCCTTGGGAAAACGTCCGTCCGTGTGAAAGATCGAGTCCTCGGAATCCTTCCAGCCCTGGTTGGACAGACCGGTCTCGGCGGCGCGGGCATAGTCGATCAGGCCGTCGCCGTTGGAGTCGCCCGAGTCCCGCATCCAGTCGGCGGCGGCCGTCAGACTGGGCCAGATGGCCCGGATCAGCTCCAGGTCGCCGCTGCGCCGGGCATAGGCCCCGGCCAGGGCCACGAACAGACAGGTAGTGTCGACCCCGCCGTAATAGAGCCCGAAGGGCACCTCCCCCAGGGCCGACATCTCGCCGCCGCGGGTCTCGTGCATGATCTTGCCGGGCGTGGCGTCCTGGAAGGCCGAGGTTTCGGTCGCCTGCCGGGCCGCCAGATAGGTCAGCACCCCCCGCGCCAGGGCCGGGTCCAGCCACAGCATCTGCCAGGCGGTGATGATGCCATCCCGCCCGAACGGGGTCGAGAACCACGGCACCCCGGCATAGGGATAGGGTCCGGTCGGCAGGTTGGTGGTCAGCAGGGCGACATCGGCGCGCGACTGGTCCAGCCATTGGTTGAACAGGGGATTGCGTGGCACCCGCACCGAGGCCCCACTGCGCCGCCGGGCCCGCATCTGCAGTTGGGCCATCACCCCGCACAGCCGCCAGCGTCGGGCGTCCGGCGTGTCGTCGACGGCCTCGCCGGCCTCGATATACAGGTCGATCTGCCGACCCTTGGGCAGGCTGAACATGAACTCGGCATGGTGCGGACCCAGCCGCGCCGGAGGTTCGGAGAAGATGATGCAGCAGCGGCGCTCCACCGCATCCAGCCCGCGATAGGTGAAGGTCACCCGACGGCCTTCGCAGACCGGCGCTGCCTGTTGGCCATGGGCCGCCCGTTCCGTGCCGCGCACCTCGAAAATGTCGGCGAAATCAGCGGCGAACCCGAACGCGAGCGGCAGCAGCACCTCGCTGATGCCGTGATTGACCACCCGGACCCGTTCGAACATCCGCCGGTCGTGGAGAAAGCGCCGCCGCTCAATGTGCAGCACCCCGGCCGGTGCCCCCTTGCCCCCCATGGGCGGCAGCGGCCGGTTGGTCGAATGGCAGGAGAAATAGACATTGTCCCGCGAAACACCCGAACTCAATCGTGACGGGCGCACGCCGCCGGCGGTCATCACAAACCGCGACAACAGGCGGGTGTCGCTTTCGAACAGGCCGTCGGCCCCGGACCGTAGATCGCCCCAGCTGTCAGCCACCAGAAAGGTATCGGCATTCTTCAGCGCCAGCAGTTGTTCCAGTCCTGCCGGCTCGGTCGTGTCCGCGCCAGGGGCGGCCTCGCCGGGGTCCGTGTTCACGTTCTTGTCCTAACCGATCGGTTCGAGGCCCGGGGCAGTCTAGCGCAAACCCATTTCCGGCGCGGCGGTCGGGTGGTCAGCCGGGGCACCTGGCGGGGGAAGGCGGGCGGCTGTCTCAGCCAGGCGGGATCTGATGATACGGGGCGCGCGCGCCGGCGGATCCAGCAAGGCCTCGGCAAACGGGCGTCGCGCCAGCATGTCGGCATAGATGTCCAGATAGCGCCGGGCCATGGCGGTGGCCGAGAACCGCACGTCAAACTGTTCCCGGATCTGTGCCCGGTCCAGCCTGTGCGCCCGGCCGGCCGCGGCGATCGCCTCCTCCATCGTGTCGACCAGAAAACCGGTCACCCCGTCCTCGATGATCTCAGGCGTGGAACCGCAGCGGAAGGCGACGACGGGGGTGCCACAGGCCATAGCCTCGATCATCACCAGACCGAACGGCTCGGGCCAGTCGATCGGGAACAGCAGGGCCTCGGCCCCGCCAAGGAAGGCGGACTTCTGGTCATCGCCGATCTCGCCGATGAATTCGACCAGTGGATTGTCCAGCATCGGCCGGATCGTCTGTTCGAAATAGTCGTGGTCGGCGGGATCGACCTTGGCAGCGATCTTCAGCGGCCGGCCCAGGGCGGTGGCGATCCGGATCGCACGGTCGGGCCGCTTCTCCGGCGAGATCCGGCCAAGGAAGGCCAGATAGCCCTGCGGCTGCGGCGAGAAGTCGTAAAGTTCGGCCGGCATGCCGTGGTGGACCGTGGCCTGCCAGTTGGCGAACGGCATCGGTCGCCTCTGGTCGTCCGAGATCGACACCAGGGCGAATTCGTTCCAGCGCGCATAGACCCGGTCCAGATCCTTCAGATCGAGCCGTCCGTGCAGGGTGGTCACCGTCCGTCCGGCATGGTCGGCAAAGAAGGGGAAATGGATCATGTCGGTGTGGAAATGGATCAGGTCAAACTCACCGGCCCGGTCCAGCACGGTCGAGAGCTGCGTCATATGAGCGGCCAGATCGGACTTCAGCGGTGCCGGGTCCAGACGGATGGCCTGATCGCGGACCGGCACCAGCCGCGCCCGTGTCTGCGCTTCGGCGCTGGCGAACAGGGTGACCTCATGCCCCAGGTCGACGAGGGCGTCGGTCAGATGGGCGACGACGCGTTCCGTCCCGCCGTAAAATCGGGGTGGCACCGCCTCATAGAGGGGAGGGACCTGGGCAATTTTCATGGCGCTGGCTCCGCGCCGCCATCATGGCGGCCGCACAGTCATGAACCGCGAATATCGTGCCCGGTTCCCGTAACGGGGGAGTCCGGACGCGCGCTGTTTTGTCGCGTCCGGTGTCAGGCCTGGAGGCCTATTGCATCCCGGCGCGGACCTCGGCCCGCAGGGTGTCGATCGAGCGCAGGCCCTGATCGGTCTTGAACCGCCAGTAGGTCCAGCCATTACAGGCCGGGGCGTTCTCGAACAGGGCCCCCAGCTTGTGGATCGAGCCGCTCATCTCGCCCGACACCAAGGACCCGTCGGCCCGGACCCGGGCCTCGCGGTCACCCTTGGGACAATACAGCCGGTCGCCGGCCTGCAGCAGACCGGCCTCGACCAGCGCACCGAACGGCACCTTGGCCTCGTGTTTCTTGGAGCCGGTCACGACCAGATCCTCGGGCCGAGCCGGGACCACGGCGGCGATGCGTTTCTCCGCGACATCGGCATAGGTCGGATCGCGTTCGATCCCGATGTAGTGACGCCCCATGCGCCGCGCGGCGGCCCCGGTCGTGCCGGTGCCGAAGAAGGGGTCCAGCACCACATCGCCCGGCTTGGTCGCGGCCATCAGCACCCGGTGCAACAGGGCCTCGGGCTTCTGGGTCGGATGGGCCTTCTTGCCGTCGGCGTCCTTGATCCGCTCCTCGCCGGTGCACAGGGCGAAGGTCCAGTCGGAGCGCATCTGCACATCCTCGTTGAAGGCCTTCAACGCATCATAGTTGAACGTATAGCGCTTCTGGTCACGGGACCGGGCGGCCCAGATCAGCGTCTCATGGGCATTGGTGAACCGCGTGCCCTTGAAATTCGGCATCGGGTTGGACTTGCGCCAGATGATGTCGTTCAGCACCCAGAAGCCCAGGTCCTGGATCGCCGAGCCCAGGCGGAACACATTGTGATAGCTGCCGATCACCCAGCTCGAGCCCTCGGGCTTCAGCACCCGGCGGCATTCCGTCATCCAGGCGCGGGTAAAGGCGTCATAGGTCGCGAAACTGTCGAACTTGTCCCAGTCGTCGTCGACCGCATCCACCATACTGTTGTCGGGGCGCAGCAGGTCGCCGCCCAGCTGCAGATTATAGGGCGGGTCGGCGAAGACCATGTCGACCGAGGCGTCGGGCAGGGTCTTCAGCATTTCGATGCAGTCGCCACGCAGGACGACATCGGTCTTCAGATCGGTCACGAAACTCGGCCCCACTCAGCTTGAGGATTGAGTGGTGAATCATCACGGTTAAGGGCGGGTAACCGTGCGCAAATATCTCGCTGGATTCGCAGGAAACACGCGCCGGACGAGCCCGACCTCTGGGCAAACCCGCGCCGCTTTCGCTATGACGCTGGGATGAACGCTCGCCTTCGCCCCGTCCCCTTCGCCCTCGGGCCTGTCCATTTCGTCGGTATCGGCGGCATCGGCATGAGCGGCATCGCCGAAATCATGCTCAAGATCGGCTATGCGGTGCAGGGGTCGGACGCCAAATCCAGCGCCAATACCGAACGGCTGGAAAAGCTGGGTGCCACCATCTTCATCGGCCACGACGCCGCCCATGTCAGTGAGGGCGTCTCGGCCCTCGTCTATTCGACCGCCGTCACGGCGGCCAATCCCGAGATGGTCGCCGCCCGCGCCCGTCGCATTCCGCTGGTCCGCCGGGCCGAGATGCTGGCCGAGCTGATGCGGCTGCAGTTCTCGGTCGCCGTCGGCGGCACCCATGGCAAGACCACCACCACCTCGATGGTCGCGGCGCTGCTGGACGCCGGCAATCTGGATCCGACCGTGGTCAACGGCGGCATCATCAACGCCTATGGCACCAACGCCAAGGTCGGTGACGGTGACTGGATCGTGGTCGAGGCCGACGAGAGCGACGGCAGCTTCCTGAGGCTCAAGTCGACGGTGGCCATCGTCACCAACATCGACCCCGAACACCTCGACCACTACGGCGATTTCGACGCGGTGCGGAAGGCGTTCGTGGACTTCGTCGAGAACATTCCCTTCTACGGTTTCGCCGCCGTCTGCCTCGACCACCCCGAGGTGCAGCGGCTGGTGGCCACGATCGATAACCGGCGTCTGGTCACCTACGGCCTCAACCCCCAGGCCATGGTCCGGGCCGAGAACTGCGACATGGCCGCCGACGGCTGTCGGTTCGACGTGGTGATCCAGAACGGCGAGACCACCCGGATCGACGGCCTGCATCTGCCGATGGCCGGCTGGCACAATGTCTCGAACGCCCTGGCCGCCATCGCCGTCGCCCGCGAGCTGGGTGTGTCCGATGAGGCGATCCGAGGCGGTCTGGCCGGCTTCGGCGGGGTCAAGCGCCGCTTCACCACCACCGGCGTTGTGAATGGCGTGCGTATCGTCGACGACTACGGCCACCACCCGGTCGAGATCGCCGCCGTGCTGAAGGCTGCGCGTCAGGTCACCGAGGGCCGGGTCATCGCCGTGATGCAGCCGCACCGCTACACCCGGCTGCGCGACCTGATGGAGGAGTTCTCAACCAGCTTCTCCGATGCCGACGCGGTCATCATCGCCGATGTCTATCCGGCCGGCGAAACGCCGATCGAGGGGGTCGACAAGGACGCCCTGGTCGACGGCGTACGCCGCTACGGCCACCGGCATGTCTCGGCGCTGGCGACCCTGGCCGACCTGCCGGGCGTCGTCGCCGCTGAAGCGAAGCCGGGCGATGTCGTCGTCCTGCTGGGGGCCGGCGACATCACCAACTGGGCCTATGCCCTGCCGGGGCAGCTGGAAGCGCTGGTATAATGCACCGTCTCACCGCTCATCCCCGCGAAGGCGGGGACCCAGGCTTTAGCCGCGACGCCGCGATCCGGTCAGGCGCTCCTGAAATTGTCCCGATGGGTGCGGACCTTCAAACCTGGGTCCCCGCCTTCGCGGGGATGCACGGCAATTAAGATGACCTGGCGCGACTCTCTCTCCCCCGTCCGCGGCAAGCTTCTGCGCGACGAGCCGCTGGGCCCCTTCACCTGGTTCCGGGTCGGCGGCGCGGCCGACGTTCTGTTCATTCCGGCCGATGCCGACGACCTGGCCGACTTCCTGAGGGCGCTCGACCCGGCCGTCCCCGTGACGGTGCTCGGTGTCGGTTCGAACGTCATCGTCCGTGACGGCGGCGTAGAGGGGGTGGTTATCCGTCTGGCGGGGCGTCCGTTCGCGGGGATCACCACAGAGGGCGACACCATCACCGCCGGGGCGGGCGCGCTGGACGCCATGGTGGCCAAGGCCTCGGCCAAGGCCGGGCTGGCCGGGCTGGAGTTCTATGCCGGCATTCCGGGCACCATCGGCGGGGCCCTGACCATGAACGCCGGCTGCTACGGGGCGGAGACGAAGGACATTCTGGTGTCCGCCCGGGGCCTGACGCGGGCCGGGCAGTGGGTCGACTATGCCCTGGCTGATTTCGGCTACACCTATCGCCACTCTGAAGCCCCGGCCGACATCATCTGGATCGAGGCCGTTTATCGCGGCACGCCCGACGCGCCCGAGGCCGTCGCCGCCCGCATCGCCGAGATCACCGCTCGCCGCGAGACCACCCAGCCGATCCGGGAAAAGACCGGGGGTTCGACCTTCAAGAACCCCCCCGGCCATTCGTCATGGAAGCTGGTCGATGCGGCGGGCTGGCGCGGCAAACCTTTCGGTGGAGCGAAATTCAGCGAGCTGCATTCCAATTTCATGATCAATTTCAACGACGCAACCGCTGCGGACATTGAAGGTCTTGGAAATGCGGTGCGTGAGGACGTTCAAAGTAAACTGAACGTAAACCTCGAATGGGAGATCAAGAGGATCGGCCGCCCCCTTTGAGTTGACCCCATGACCCGCCCGCTCGCAGATCTGCACGTCGCCGTCCTGCTGGGGGGCCTGTCGTCCGAGCGCGAGGTCTCGCTGTCGTCGGGCAAGGGCTGCGCCGACGCGCTGGAGGCCCAGGGGGCCCGCGTCACCCGCGTCGACGCCGATCGTGATCTGGCCCAGGTGCTGGCCGCGCTGAAACCCGACGTCGTCTTCAACGCCCTGCACGGCCACTATGGCGAGGACGGTTGCGCCCAGGGCGTGCTGGAAACCCTCGGCATCCCCTATACCCACTCCGGCGTGCTGGCCTCGGCCCTGGCCATGGACAAGTCGCGGTCCAAGGCGGTGCTGCAGGCCGCCGGGGTCGTGGTGCCGGGTGGCGGCCTGTTCGACCGGTTCGAGGTCGCCCGACGCCACGTGATCGCGCCCCCCTATGTGATCAAGCCCAATGCTGAAGGCTCTTCGGTCGGCGTCTATGTCGTGATGGAGGGGGCCAACCGCCCCGTCGCTGACCTTGCGGAGGACAGCTGGACCTATGGCGAACAGGTGATGGTCGAGCCCTTCATCGCCGGCAAGGAGCTGTGCGTCACAGTGCTGGGTGAGCGGGCCGGGCCGCGGGCCCTGACGGTCACGGACATTACCCCGACCAGGGGCTTCTACGACTATGAAGCCAAATACGCGCCGGGCGGCTCGATTCACGTCCTGCCGGCCGTCCTGCCGGCGCATGTGTTCGAGATGGCCCTGCGTCAGTCCGAACTGGCCCACACGGCGATGGGCTGCCGCGGAGTCACCCGATCCGACTTTCGTTATGACGATATTAAGGACGATCTCGTCTTTCTGGAGATCAATACCCAGCCCGGCATGACCCCGACCTCACTCGTTCCCGAGCAGGCCGCCTGGTGCGGGATGGATTACAGGTCTTTGGTTCGGTGGATGGTGGAGGACGCCTCATGCCCGCGGTAGTTCGCGGCGGTCGGCGACAGAGTTCCAAACAGGCGCCCAAACGCGGTGCGCCCTCCGGCAAGGGGGGCACACGGTCGCGTGGCGGTGCCCGGAATGCGTCGCCGGTTCCCGGCAAGATGGCGGCCATCGGCCGTCTCGACCTGTCGCCTCGCGCCGTGGTGATCAGCATCGCCGCGGGTGCCCTTCTGCTGGCCGGTGTGCTGGCCACCGGCGCACGGGCCGAGCGGATCGGTCACTCCGTGTCCGGCGGGGTCGACACCGTCATGACCGGCATGGGGCTCAGCCTGCGCCGCGTTCACATCACCGGTGCCTCGGCTGAAGCCACCCCCGCGATCCAGCAGGCGCTTGAGATTCAGGCTGGTCAGCCGATCATCGGTCTCGATCTCGACCTGCTGCGCCAGCGGGTCGAGGCGGTCGGCTGGGTGCGCGAGGCGCGCGTGGTGCGCCTGCTGCCCGATACATTGATCATCGAGGTGCGCGAGCACGACCGTCTCGCGGTCTGGCAGTCGGGCGGACAGGTCAAGGTCATCGACGGCGAGGGCCGGGTCATCGCCGGGGCTGACGCCGGTCGCTATCCTGGCCTGCCGCTGGTCGTCGGCAAGGGGGCCGATCTGGCCGCCGCCGAGATCCTGCCCCTGCTGGCCCAGCGCCCGCGCCTGATGAGCCGGGTCGACGCCCTGGTCCGCGTCGACGAGCGCCGCTGGGACCTGCGCCTGAAAGACGGCAGCCTGATTCAACTGCCCGCGACCGACCAGGACGCGGCCCTGATCCAGCTCGATGCGCTGGACCAGCGCGAGCGTCTGCTCGACCTCGGCTTTGCCCGGGTCGATCTGAGAACCCCGGACGAAGTCGCCGTCCGACCCTCGGCCGGTGATGTGTAAGCGTATGAGAGAGCGGAACTGATGGCCGGGCGTGTGGACAAGACTGTGGACAATGCCAAGGGCGCGGCCGGCCGTGCGCCGGTCGTGGCGGCGCTCGATCTGGGCCAGTCCAAGGTCGCCTGTTTCATCATGAAGCCGGACGGCGTGCGCCATGCCGACCGCACCATCCGGGTCGCCGGGGCCAGCCACGTCCAGTCCAAGGGCGTGAAGGGCGGCGCGATCGTCAGTATGGACGACGCGGCCCAGGCCATCGGCCATGCGGTCGAACGGGCCGAACGCGCCGCCGGGGCCCCGGTCTCGGGCGTCGTCGTCACCACCGCTATCGGCCAGATGGCCAGCCACCGGGTTCAGGCCCGGGTCTCGCTGGGGGCCAATCCGGTCGGCGATGCCGACCTCGCCCGCGCCATCGGCATGGCCCTGGCCCAGGTCCGCCTGCCCAATCGCCGTCCGATCCACGTCCTGCCGATCGCCTGGTCGGTCGACGGGGCGCGCGGTGTCCATGACCCCCGGGCCATGCACGGCGGCTCGCTGGGTCTTGACCTGCTGGTCGTCTCCATGGCCGAAAGCGCCTTCTCCTCGCTCAGCCACTGCCTCGAACTGGCCCATCTGGACCTGCAGGGCGTGGTTGCCGCGCCCATGGTCTCGTCCCTGGCCGCGCTGGAAGACGACGAGATGGATCTGGGTGCCGTCTGTATCGACATGGGCGGTGGCTCGACCAGTGCCGCCGTCTGGGGCGGGCGCTCGCTGCTGCATATCGAAAGCCTCAATGTCGGGGGCGACCATGTCACCGCCGACATCGCCCGGGGTCTGTCGACCTCGCGCGCCGGGGCCGAACGGCTCAAGACCCTGCACGGCTCGGCCATGGCCTCGGCCAATGAGGATCGCGAGATGCTGGAGGCCCCGCCGCGCGGCGAGGATCCGTCCTCCGGCCCGGTCATCGTGCCCCGCGCCATGCTCAAGACCGTCATCGCCCCCCGGGTGGAAGAGACGCTGGAACTGCTGCGCGACCGCCTGCGCAATGCCGGTGTCGGCCTCGAGCCGGGGGCTGGCCTGGTCCTGACCGGCGGGGCCAGCCAGCTGAACGGCGTGCGTGAACTGGCCGTGCGGGTGTTCGATCGCCCGGTCCGTCTGGGCAAGCCGCAGCGCGCGCCCCATTTGGCCGATGCCGCCTCGGGCCCGGCCTTCTGCTCCGCCGCCGGTATCCTGCTGCGCGCCGCCTATGGTCCGCGCGAAGCTGTCTCGGCCCGCAAGCTGATGTCGCGCCAGATCACGGCGGCGGATGCGCCGAAGGTTCACCAGGGAAATCTGGTCGCCCGGGCCGCCGGCTGGCTGCGCGAAAACCTCTAAATCCCTGTTGCGGGCAGGTTAGCCGCCGGTTCCAGGCGGCCCGAAAGCCCCCCGGCCGTAGCCTCGCTGTCCAAAAAAAACGGCCTTGTACGCGGGCAAAAACCGGGCACTGATTGTGACCGTTTCGGCGGTAAACTGTGTCGAATATACTACGACCCGCCGCTGCTCGGCCACATTGTGGCCTTTTCGTGCTTGGCGCAGGCAACAATCCTGTTACGGTCCAGACCAAGCTTAAAGCCCTCGATCTAACGAGGGTGAATGGCGTCTGTTTCGTTATCATTGCCTTTTAACCCGGGGAAACGCACCTATGGCGTTCGAAAGAAAGACACTTCTGGCCACGACGATTATTGCCGGTCTGGCAATTTTTGGCCCGACCGCCGTCATGGCGCAGGACGAGCCCGCTTCGGGTGCGCAGCAAGATGCCGCGCAAGAGGAAGCGGCGCAGCAGGAAGAGGCCAGCCGCCTCGGTGACGTCATCGTCACCGGTTCGCGCATCCGCCGCAGCGAGTTCACCAGTGCCTCGCCGGTGCAGATCATCACCGCCGAGCAGTCCAGCCTGGAAGGCCTCGCGGATACGACCGAAATCCTGCAGTCGGCCAGTTCCGCCAACAACGCGACGCAGATCAACAACTTCTTCACCGGCTTCGTCACCACGGGCGGCCCCGGCGTCAACACCATTTCGCTTCGCGGCCTGGGTGAGCAGCGTACGCTGGTTCTGGTCAACGGCCGTCGCGTCGGTCCCGCAGGTGTCCGCGGTACCGTCGGACCGACCGACCTGAACACCATCCCGAGCTCGCAGATCGAGCGCGTTGAGATTCTGACCGACGGCGCTTCGTCGATCTACGGTTCGGACGCTGTTGCCGGCGTCATCAACATCATCACCAAGACCAACCAGGACGGTGGTGATGTCGAGTTTTACACCAATCAACCGCTCGATAGCGGTGGTGCCGAGTATCGGGTCAGCGGCAGCTACGGCAAGACGTTCGATCGTGGTTATCTCACCGTCGGTGCAGACTACTACGAGCGCAAGGAACTGCTGTTCGGGGACCGGAGCTATTTCGCCTGTCCGCAAGACCGCGTCTTTTCGGATGAAGGTCTGACGGACCGCGCCGATGTGGTCGATCCGGTCACGGGTGACTACAAGTGCACCGGCACGCTGCAGTCGATGTTCCGTACCTTCTACCAGGGTGGTGGTGCCAACCGCGCCGCTGACTACATCTTCGATTCGACCGCTGTCGCCGGCGGCGGGTACACCAATTGCGATCTCCCCGGCTTCCATCAGGTCGCTGGCGGTTCCGGCGCTTGCTCGATCACCGCTCGACCCACCGCGACGCGCCGCGACGCTTATGCCGAATACCCGCTGTTCGGTGATCGTTACGCCAGCCGTACGGCTATCTCGCCGGTCAAGCGCAGCAGCATCAGCCTGTTCGGTGGTTACGACCTGACCCCCAACGTCGAGATGTTCGGCGAGCTCCTGTACAACAAGCGTGAATCCGAGCAGCACAGCTGGCGTCAGCTGTTCCCGTACGTCACACCGATGCATTCGGAAAACCCGTTCGGTGGCGTCTGCAACGGCACCAGCGCCATCGGCTGCCATATCGCACTGCCGGTCGCGCTCGTGAACTCCGACAATGACCAGGAAGTGGAATACATCCGCGCCGTCGGCGGTTTCCGCGGCGACAACTTCCCGATCGGTGATCGGATGTTCGACTGGGATCTGACGGCTCAGTTCAGCCGGTCCAAGGGCACCTACGGCGGTAACTTCTTCTACAACGACCGCGTTGAAGCCGCTGCAGGCTATTACGCCTGGAACGGTATCGATCTGGACGGCAACTTCACCGGCTACCGCGACGCCGAATTCGTTGCGGACGGTAACTGCGATGTCGCCATCCTGACGACGGCGACCGCATGCCCGACCGGCGGTGTGAACTGGTTCAGCCAGAACTTTATCGAAAACGGCCAACTGACCCCCGCCGAGGCAGCCTTCCTCGTCGGTTATGAGCAGGGCCAGACCACCTACGAGCAGGCCTACCTCGAAGGGTCGATCTCGGGTGAACTGTTCGACCTGCCGGCCGGACCGGTCGGCCTGGCCATGGGCTTCCACGTCCGTCGTGAAGAAATCGACGACAATCCCGGCGAGCAACAGCGTAACGGCAACCTCTGGGGTTCCACCGCTGCCGGTCGCACCATGGGTACGGATACGGTCAAGGAGCTCTACGGCGAGCTGGAAGTGCCGCTTCTGCGGGCCGTTCCGTTCTTCGACAGCCTCAACCTGAACCTGTCGGGCCGCTTCTCGGACTATGACTCCTACGGTTCAAACTCGACCTACAAGGTCGGTCTGAACTGGGCGATGAGCCCCGAGTACCGGCTGCGCGCCTCCTTCGGCACGTCGTTCCGCGCTCCGGCCCTGTACGAACTGTACCTGGCCAACCAGACCAGCTTCCTGGGCCAGGCGAGTGTTGACCCCTGCCGCAACTGGGGCCTGTCGACCAACCCTACGCTGCAGGCGAACTGCGCGGCTGAAGGTATTCCGGACGATTACGCCGATCCGGGTGCGTCGGCCCTCATCACCACGGGTGGCGGTTTTGGTGTTCTGGAGCCGGAAACGGCCGAGGCGACTTCGATCGGCTTCATCTGGACGCCGTCGTTCACCAACCTCAGCGTTGCGATCGACTACTGGAAGATCAAGATCAACGACCAGGTCGCCCAGTTCGGTGCCGGCAACATCGTGGGCGGTTGCTACGGCTCGCTGAACTATCCCACCGATGCCCTGTGCACGTTGTTCAAACGTGATCTGAACCCGGCTTCGGCCACCTATCTTCAGATCCTCTCGGTCAACGACAGCTATGTGAACATCGCCGAGCAAGAGAACTCCGGTCTCGACCTCAACATTCGATACACCCGGGACTTCGCCTTCGGTGACCTGACCCTGAACGGTCGGGCCAGCTACATCCTCAAGTGGACGTCGCAAACCTTCGGCGACTCGGAGCAGACCTACATCGACGGTCAGATCGGTTATCCCCGTCTGAACGGCCAGGTGTCGGCGCGCTTCGACCACGGTGACTGGACCGGCTTCTACAGCGTCGATTTCGTCGGCGAGACGAGCAACGTTCAGTTCTACTCGCCGCCGAGCTTCTCCGGCACGTTCCTCGGCCAACCGGTCTTCTACGAACGCACCACGCCGTTCTACATGACCCACAACATCTCGCTCCGTCGCCAGATGGACGACCTGACGGTGCAGGTTGGTGTTCGCAACCTGTTCGACGAACATCCTCCGCTGGTTTCGGCCGCCAGTGGTTCGAGCCGGATCGGCAACACGCCTCTGGCCAGCCAGTACGACTGGCAGGGCCGCTCGGTCACCTTCACGGTGTCCAAGCAGTTCTAAAAAATCGCGCCAGTCGCGACCGACCTTGAGGGGCGGCGGGGAAACCCGCCGCCCCTTTTGCTTGTCTGGTGTCGGCGGGCGGGTTCCGGACCATCAGCAACAGGAAAATCCACCCCCGCGTGAATAAAGGAATCCGTGCGTTCGGCGATTTCGGCGATATAGTGGCGGCAATCGGGCACCGGTTGGTGACCGTATCGGGATGGCAGTAGAACGACGTTCGTCGTGGGAGTTTTATAGATGAATCGATTGCTGATTGGGGCCCTGGCGGCGGTATGGATGACCGTCGGTGTGCCTGCCGCCACTGCTCAGACTGCGCCTTCGGCCTCGCCGCCGCCGGCGACCGCCTTCGCGCGTGAGCCGGCGATCTCGTCGGTCGATATCGCGCCTGACGGGCGCCATATCGTGGCGGTGATTTCCACCGATGGCGTGCACCGCCTGGTGGCAATCTGGAAGGCCGACGCGCTTACCGAGGCCCCGTACATCATCGGATCCGATGATGAGCGGGCAGAAGTCGTCGGGGCGCAGTTCATCAAGAACGACCGCATCTTCGTGACGACCCAGCAGTTGACCGATTTCAACCCGTTCAGCCAACGGCGCGAGCGGAGTTACCTGACCCGCACCCAGGTGCTGACCCTGGAAGGGCGGCCGGCCCGTTCGTCGCTCAGCTTCGACGGCCTGACCTCTACCCAACAGCAGATTGTGGGCGTCGGCCGCCTGGTGAGCGACCTCCCGGCTGATCCCGAGAACATCATGGTGCGCGATCCGATCAAGGGCGACGTTTACAAGCTCAACCTCTACACGGGGCGCGCCCAGCGCGTGGAGCGCGGCTCCGACCGGTTCGACAGCGGCCAGGCCGATATGAACGGTGAGATTCGCGCACGCACCACGGGCGATTTCGACAACGGTGCCTACTATCAGGCCGTGTGGCTGAAAGACCCCGATACCGGTGAGTTTTCCGAGCATTTCCGCTGGTATGCCCGAGACCGCGAGCCGATCAGCGTGGTCGGTTTCTCCAATGACCCGAACATCGTTTTCGTCAGCAGCGTCGCGGGCCGCGACCGTTCGGCCATCTACGAATACAATATCCGGGACCGTCAGATGGGCGAGGTGGCGTTTGCCCACCCCCTGTTCGAGGCTACCGGCGTGATCCGTTCGCGGGCACCGGACAATTTCGGGCAGGTCATCGGCTTCGCCTATGAAGGCGAGCGCGACCGCCGATACTATACGGATCCGGCCCTTGCTGCCGGGTTCGACCAGCTGCGGACGGCCCTGGGTATCGAGACGACGCCGGTCGACTGGACCGATATTGTCACGGGCGAGAAGTCGCGGTTCACCGTGGGCGACGGGGCCGACATCGAGATCGGTGCGGTCTCGGATGACCGGACGCGGATGGTGGTCCAAAAGTCCGGCCCGACCACGCCGCCGGAATACTATGTCCTGATCGACGGCCGTCTGCGGCTGCTGGGCCGCGCCTATCCCGAACTGGCGTCCGCGCCGTTCGGCGAGACCCAACTGGTCCAGTATGCGGCGCGGGACGGCCTGATGATTCCGGCCTTTGTCACCAAGCCTGACCCGGCCATCTACGGCGAGGGACCCTATCCCACCATCATCACCCCCCATGGCGGACCGTGGGGCCGGGACTATCTCGACTGGGACCGGACCGGCTGGGTCCAGTATTTCGTTACCCGCGGCTTCGCCGTGATGCAGCCCGAGTTCCGGGGTTCGCAGGGCTGGGGTGAACGCCTGTGGCGCGCCGGCGACGGCGAGTGGGGCCGCAAGATGCAGGACGATAACGACGACGGGGCGCGCTATCTGATCGACCAGGGTATCGCCGCGCCGGACCGGATTGCCATGCACGGCTATTCGTACGGCGGCTATGCATCGATGATGGCGGCCGTTCGACCCAATGGCCTCTATCAATGCGCCATCGCCGGCGCCGGGCCGGCCTCTATCGCCCTGTTCAAAAAGGGCACCTACAACAACCGGTTCCTGCGAGAGTTTCAGCATCCCACGGCTGAAGGTGAGGATCCGATTGCCCGGGTCAACGAGGTTTCGATCCCCCTTTATCTCTACACGGGCGATCGGGACACGCGGGTCCTTCCGTCTGAATCGGAGGCCATGGCGGCGGCGCTGACGCGGGCCAACAAGCCCGTGAAACTCAGCATCCTCCCGGATATGGAGCATACGCTGAACACCTGGACGCCGACGAATTTCGCCAACATCCTGACCAGCGTGGAGTCCTTCCTTCGCGATGACTGTGGACCCGGCGGAATCTGATCGGTTCCAATGCGATGAATAGAAGGCGGCCCCCCGGGGCCGCCTTTTTTCGTTTCCGGCCTGTTTGCGCCGCGGTGCGAGTGATCGTCTCCTCCACATCTATCTGTGCAAGCCGGGCGAAATTTGCCCTGCAGGTTAACGAACCCCCTGTCCAAATGCCCGACTCACGCTAACCGGTAACCTTCCCTTAACGCTGTTGGGGCTTTCCTTAACGCGTCCATAACCAATGCGAATCGGCGGGGGCTTTGCATTGGATCTACGGGGCTGGGTCGGAAGGTCGGAATTAAAATGTCTCTATCGTTGGTGCGTCCCGAGAATACGGAATTGAAGCCGCGGATCGTCGTGTTCGGCGTCGGCGGTGCCGGCGGCAATGCCGTCAACAACATGATCGACGCCGGCCTTGAAGGGGTCGAGTTCGTCGTCGCCAATACCGATGCCCAGCACCTGTCGTTTGCCAAGACCGACCGCCGTATCCAGCTGGGCGAGACCATCACCCAGGGTCTGGGCGCCGGCGCGCACCCCGAGGTCGGCATGAATGCCGCCGAGGAATCGGCCGAGGAAATCTTCGCGCACCTCGATGGCGCGCACATGGTCTTCATCACCGCCGGCATGGGTGGCGGTACCGGTACCGGAGCCGCTCCGGTCATCGCCAAATGCGCCCGTGACCGCGGCATCCTGACCGTCGGCGTCGTGACCAAGCCCTTCACCTTTGAAGGCCGTCACCGCATGCGTCTGGCCGATGCGGGCATCGCCGAACTGCAGCGCTATGTCGACACCCTGATCGTCATTCCGAACCAGAACCTGTTCCGCGTCGCCAATGAGCGCACCACCTTCGCCGATGCCTTCGGCATGGCCGACCAGGTGCTGCATTCGGGCGTGCGCTCGATCACCGACCTGATGATCCTGCCGGGCCTGATCAACCTCGACTTCGCCGACGTCCGCGCTGTCATGTCCGAAATGGGCAAGGCGATGATGGGCACCGGCGAGGCCACGGGCGACGACCGCGCCCTGATGGCGGCCCAGAACGCCATCGCCAACCCGCTGCTGGACGAGACCTCCCTCAAGGGGGCCAAGGCTGTGCTGGTCAACATCACCGGCGGTCTGGACATGACCCTGCTGGAAGTCGACGAGGCCGCCAACGCCATCGCCGGCGAAGTGGACGGCGACGCCAACATCATCTTCGGGGCCGCCTTCGATCCTTCGCTGGACGGCAAGATCCGCGTCTCGGTCGTCGCGACCGGCATGGACGAGGCGGTGATGTCCCGCATCGAGCCCCAGGGCACCAACCTGCTGGACGGCCGCCGCAATGCCGCCCCGGCCGCCCCGGCCCGGGCTCCCGAACCCGCCCGTGTCGAAGCGTCGCGCGCGCCCGAGCCGGCCCCGGTCACCCCGACCTTCAAACAGCCGGAACGGACCTATGCTGCCGCCCCGCGCGAGGATGTCCGGCCCGAGCCGGTGATCCACGTCGCCGAGGACCGTGACCTGCAGCCGATCGTCGATCCCTGGGTCGAGGAATATGAAGCGGCTCCGCGTCCGCGTACCGCCGCGGTCGCGCCCGAGTCCCAGGGCGACCTTTACAGCGAGCGTCCGGCCCCCGCCGCCCCCGCCCGTGAAGAGGCTGTGGCCGAGGACGCCTACGACGACCGTGACCATCGCCGCAGCGGCTGGAGCCTGTTCGGCCGTGGCAAACGCACCGCGACACCGCCGGTCTATGTGCCGTCCTCGCCCTCGCGCGGCACCTCGCAGATGCGCACCACCACCTCGGCCCAGCCGGCTCCGGAGCCGGAAATCGGTCAGGCGGAGGACGATCTGGAGATTCCGTCCTTCCTGCGTCGCTTGGCCAACTAATACACTGAACGCATTGCGTTAATCAGCCGCCCCGGAGCCCCAGGCCCCGGGGCGGCTTCGCGTTCGGGGCGAGCGATCTTCCCAAAACGAAACAATCCGAAACCCGACTTTGCTTTCGGCCTTGAGCCCGGGTCGCTAGATGCTCTGCCAGTAAAGTTCCGCGCGCAGAAGCCGTCGGACGTCACAGCGAGTTTGAGTTTGCCGGTCCGCAACGACCATCACCAGAAGACGACCATTGCCCCTGCGATCATCGCGGGCGTGGGCGTGCACACCGGCAAGCGGGTGCGTCTGGCTGTGCGTCCGGCCCCGACCGGCACCGGCATCGTCTTCGTGCGCACCGACATCACCGACCGCGACAACCGCATCCCCGTCTCGGGCGAGGCCGTCGTTGATGCCCGCCTCAACACGATGATCGAGAACGCCGCCGGCGTGCGCCTGTCGACGATCGAGCATCTGATGGCCGCCTTCTGTGCCCTGGGCGTCTCCAACGCCGTGGTCGAGGTCGACGGGCCGGAACTGCCGATCCTCGATGGCTCGGCCCTGCAATTCGTTCAGCTGCTGGACCGCGCCGGCTTCCGCCAGCAGGAAGCCCCGGTCCGCTATATCGAAATCCTCGAGCCGATCCGGGTTCAGGACGGCGACAAGACCGCCGCCCTGCTGCCGTGCGACCGCTATGAGATGCGGTTCGAGATCGATTTCCCGACCCCGGTGATCGGCAATCAGGTCGTCGATTTCGTCGTCGACGAACAGACTTTCCGCGACGAGATCATGGCCGCCCGCACCTTCGGTTTCGCCCATGAGGTCGAGGCCCTGCGCAAGGCCGGTCTGGCCCGCGGCGGCAGCCTCGAGAACGCCGTGGTCATCGACGGCGACGAGATTCTCAATCCCGGCGGCCTGCGCATGGAACGCGAGTTCGTGCGCCACAAGGCGCTGGACGCCATCGGCGACATGTACGTCCTCGGCGCGCCCCTGCTGGGCCGCTACGAAGGCGTCAAGGCCGGCCACGCCATCAACAACCTGCTGGTCCGCGCCCTGCTCGCCAACCCGCAGGCCTGGCGCGAGACCGTCCGCGTGCCCCAGCTGGCCCAGGTCGGTTAGGCCTCACCCCAACGCCACCGCGCTCATCAACCGGCCGAAGTCCGGCTCACCGGCCAGATAGGCCCGTCGGTTCGAATAGAATCGCGCCGCATCCGCCCGCGTGTCGTCCCCGGTCCAGGCCGCCTCGCCGACCCCGGCCTGTTCCAGCCGCCACAGCACAAATCCGGGCAGGTCGAACTGCCGCCGGTCGTCGCTGACGCCGGGGGCAAAGAATCGCTCGCACCCCGGATCATGGTGGGTGAACCGGTCCATGAAGCCGGTGTCGACCTCATAGGACGCCTGGGCGATGCACGGGCCGACCACCGCCACGGTCCGCCCCGGCTCGGCCCCGAGTGCCTGCATGGCGGCGACGGCGCTGTGCACCACCCCGTCCAGCGCCCCCTTCCAGCCCGCATGAACCGCCACGACCACCCCGGCCTCGGCATCGGCCAGCAGGATCGGCGCGCAGTCCGCGGTCAGGACGGCGCAGATCACGCCCGGGGCGGCGCTGGCCACGGCGTCCCCCTCGGGCCGGTCGCCCTTCCAGCCGGCCTCGGCGACGCGGGTGACGGCGGAATGGATCTGGTAGCAGGCGGCCAGGTCGTCGGCCGTGCCGCCCATCCATGCGGCGGCGCGACGGCGGTTCTCGGCCACGGCGGCCGGATCGTCCCCCGAGCCGACGCCGGTGTTCAGGCCCTGATACAGGCCGGTCGAAACGCCGCCCTCGCGCGTGAAAAAGCCGTGGCGCACGCCTGCCCCGGTCAGCAGCGGATGGGTGATGGGGTTCAGCTCGTCCATGACACGCTCCTTGATCGTCAGCCCTCGAACCCGGGAACCACCAGGGCGCGGGGAGAGAAGATGGCGGCCGCCTTGAACAGGGTCCCCATCTGGTCGGGGCCGGTCAACCGCTCCAGTTGGCGCTGGATCACCGGGGCGGCGTCGGGCCGGGTGGTCATCAGCCGCTCGGCCCGGGCCTCGATGCCCAGCCGGCTGAGGAAGTCGCCCTGTTCGCGACAGCCGGTGACGTCGGCTCCGGCGTGGACCGCGGCCTCCAGCACGGTGGGGAAGTCGGCCCACTGGGTCAGGTCAGCCTCGCCCGGCGTGGTCAGGGGATCGACCCGGGTGTGGCGGTGCAGAGCCTGCAGCGTATCGCCGGCCTCGGGTCGGGCCCGGCCGTAGTCGATCAACAGGGCTGCGCCCGAGGCGGCGCTGACCAGCCGGGCCAGATCGCGGCCAAAAGCGGCCTGCTGGTCCGAAATCTCCAGCACTTGGGCCGGGGCCATCTCGAACTCCGGGCGTTTGAAGCCGCCGCTGATCGCCACCAGGCCGAACAGCAGCGCACCGTCGTCGCTGACACCCACGCGCCGCTCGGCCCAGCCGTCGTCGGTCTTCACGAACTGGCGCGCAGGCATACAGTCCAGCACCTCATTGGCGATCAGGATCACCGGGGCGTCGGTCTCGATCCGCTCCAGCGAGGCGACCCAGCGCGGATGGACGTCGCTGTCGGCCAGCATCCTGGCCTGCAGGTCCCGCAGCGGGGCGCTGGGCTCGATCAGGATCAGGTCGACCGCCTGCAGGAAGTCGGGCACCAGCCGCGCCGCGCGCAGCGCGTCGGCCATCAATGTCCCGTCGCCGGGCCCGACCTCGACCAGCCGCACCCGTTCCGGTGCGCCCAGCCTTTGCCAGGTCTCGACCGCCCACAGGCCGATCAGCTCGCCGAACATCTGGCTGACCAGGGGGGCGGTGATGAAGTCGCCGCGCGCGCCCAGGGCCGGGCGGGTCGCATAGTAGCCGTCCTGCGGATCATGCAGGCAGCGGCTGACATAGTCGGCGACCGTCATCGGTCCGGTCAGGGCGATCTCGCGCGCCAGCCGGTCCTTCAACGCCATCAGTCGGCCGGGGCGGCGACCGGCGGCCGACGCCACGCCCGCTGGATCAGCCAGAGGCCGATCAGCATCATCGGCACCGACAGGATCATGCCCATGGTCAGGCCCAGCGGCAGGTGGTCCAGACCGAAGTCGGGCTGGCGCACCGTCTCCAGCGAGGCCCGGATCAGGCCGTAGCCCAGCAGGAACAGGCCGGTGACATAGCCGGGCTTGGCCAGCAGGCGCACCTTCCACACGGCGAACGACAGGATGGCCAGAAGGACGATACCCTCCAGCCCGGCCTCATACAGCTGGCTGGGATGGCGCACGACGTCGCCGGGGCCGGAGCCCATATATTCGCAGGTCGCGCCATAGATGGCCCGGGCGTGATTGTTGCAGAAATTAATGCCCCAAGGCACGTCGGTGGCCCGGCCCCACAGCTCGCCGTTGACGAAATTGGCCAGCCGGCCGAAGGCCAGGCCGATCGGCACGACCGGGGCGACCAGGTCACCGAGACTGAGCATATTGATGCGGTGGCGGCGGGCGAAACCGATCATGGCCACGGACACGCCGATCAGGCCGCCGTGGAAGGACATGCCACCGTCCCACAGCCGGAACAGGGCCAGCCTCTGGCCCCAGTCCGCGCCGGTGAACAGGTCACCATAGAGTTCGGGGCGATAGAACAGGGCATAGCCGAGGCGTCCGCCGAGGATGATGCCGAGGGTGATCCAGAGCACCAGATCGTCCAGCTGCACCGCATTGACCGGTGGTCGGCCCGGGGCCCAGACGCTGGCGGTCTTCACCAGCCGCGCCGCATACCACCAGCCCAGCACGATGCCGGTGACATAGGCCAGGGCGTACCAGCGGACGTCCAGCGGGCCGATGCTGAACCAGATGGGGTCGAACTCGGGAAAGGGCACGGGGACTCCTGCAATCGCCTGTCTCGCCGTTTAGCAAGGGACGCTGCGTCCGTCGCGGATTTTCAGTGGCCTCGCTTCTGCCCCAGGATCGGGCGATACGGACCGGCCGCCGTGATTTAAAGGAATCATTCACCATATCGGGCGGACCATCCCCCCAGCGATCCGGACCCGGTCCGGTCAGGAGACAGACGGCCATGCAGACGCGCAACCCCATCCTTGACGAGTTCGCCAAGCTGACGACCGGCGCGATGGGACTGGCCCAGGCCGCCGGTGACGAGGCCAAGGCCGCCTTCCGTTCCCAGTCCGACCGGCTGGTCGCCGAGATGGATCTGGTGCGGCGCGACGAGTTCGATGCCCTCAAGGCCGAGATCGCGGCCCTGCGCGCCGAGATCGCCTCGCTCAGGACGGGAAAAGCGTCTGAAAGCGGACAAAAGAAGCCTGGAAAGGGAACGTCCACAGCCTCGGTTCCCCCCAAGGACGCAGCCGGTTGAGCCGAATCTGCGAACACGCCTACCGTCAATTCATGGAGCGTGAGTCGCGCGACATGCCCCGAATGATTGGGACTGCCTGATGGACGCTGCGAGGCCCGAAGAGGTCGATGTCCCCTTTGATCCGCTGGATGTGGTCGAACATGTGCTGACGGCGGAAAATCTTCCGTTCGACCGCACGGACGACGGCGACCTGGCCTTCGCCCTGGCGGGCGACTGGAAGGATTATGAGCTGTGGTTCGCCTGGCGGCCCGAGGGCGACTGCCTGCAGCTGTGCTGCGCCCTGGACCTGCGGGTCACCAAGGGCCGGCGCACGGCGGCCTATGAGCTGATCGCCCTGGTCAACCAGCGCACCTGGCTGGGTCATTTCGAGGTCTGGGCCGAGGACGGCGAGATCGTCTTCCGCCATTCCCTGGCCCTGCCGCATGGTGAGCGTCCGACCCTGGCCCAGGCGGCCTCAATGATCGACGCCGCCGTCGAGGCGGCTGATCGCTACCACCCGGCCTTCGCCTTCATGATCAAGGGCAACAAGAAGCCGCAGGAAGCCATCGACGCCTGTCTGTTCGAGACCGTCGGCAACGCCTGATCGCCCGACTGCGGGTGACATCGCCGGTCTGAAGTCATATGCCCTGCGCCTGAAGCGTCCCGGCCCGTTGTCGGGACGCCGTCTGTCCAGGAGCCTTCGCCGTGGCCAAAGCTGAAACCGAACATTCGTCCGCCCGTCCCGTCGTTCTGCTGGGCTGCGGTCGGCTGGGCTCGGCCATCGCCGAGGGCTGGCTGGCGACTGAAGCGCTGGACCCGGCCGAACTGATCATCCTGACCCCGTCGGAAAAGCCGGTTGCCGAGGCCGCCCGCAAGCGCGGGGCCTGGATCAACCCGCCGCTGGAAGCCCTGGCCGACGCCCGGGTGCTGGTGGTCGCGGTCAAGCCGGCCATGTGGCGTTCCGCCGTCGCCCCGTTGATCGACCTGCTGCCCGCCGATGCGGTGATCGTCTCGGTCATGGCCGGGGTCCCCGGCGCGGCCCTTATCGAGGCCTTCACCGGCCGTCCGGTCGTGCGGGTCATGCCGACCACCGCCGTGGCCCAGGGGCGCGGCGTCGCGGCCCTGTCCTCGACCTCGGCCGTGGCGCTGAAAGCCGGACGGGCCCTGTTCGCCCCGATGGCTACCGTGGTCGATCTGGATGACGAGGCGCGCATGAATGCCGCCACGGCCGTGGCCGGTTCGGGCCCAGCCTTCGTCTATGCCTTCGTTCAGGCGATGGCCGCCGCCGGTGAAGCCCAGGGTCTGGATCCCGTGGCCGCCGAGGCCCTGGCCCGGGGCGCATTGCGCTCGGCCGGATCGGGGGCCGACACCGGCCGTCCGCTGGCCGACCTCGTGTCCCAGATCGCCGCCCCCGGCGGCACGACCCAGGCCGGTCTGGACGCCATGGCGGCCAGTGTCGCCGCCCCCGCGACGGCAGCGATCAAGGCCGCCGCGGCCCGGGCCGAGGAACTAGCGGGCCACTAATCGATTGGCGACCAGATTGGCGGCCAGCCGGTCGAAGGCCCGCTCGGCGTCCTGCCAGGTGCCGAAGCCGTGCACATCGGCCAGGGTGGTCGAATACCAGTCATAGCGGACGGGCCGGTGCTGGCCGTCGGCCGAGATAACCTCGCCCTCGATCCTCGCCCCGCCGATGCTGACGCTGCGCAGGCGGTCGAGGCCGGGACGACTGACCATCTGTTCGAAGGTCGGGTGGTTCGGCTTGGGGTCGACCAGCACAAGTTCGACCCGGGACCCTTCAAGCGCGCCGGACTGGGCCAGGGCGTCGCGGACGGTGACGGCCAGCCGATCAGCCTCCATCCGGACCTCGCGCTCGCCGAGGTCTTCCATCTTCTGTTGAAGTTCGGGACCGATGCTGACGCTGACCTCGGCCGACTGGGCCTGGGCGGCACCGGCGACGGCCAGGGTGGCGACGAGGGGGGCGAGAAAGGCAAGATTGCGCATGGTCATCTCCGGGACTAAAGCCTGTCCCGTCGAAGATGGGCGTGGCGTTCAGGCCGCACCAGTGGCGGTGCCCAGGATGTGATCAGCCGGGCAGGCGGACCAGGGCCCGCAGCCCGCCCAGGTCGCTGCGCCCGAGGGTGATGTCGCCCCCATGGCTACGGGCCACGTCGCGGGCGATGGCCAGACCCAGCCCCACCCCCTTGCGGTTCTGGTTGCGTGCGGGATCGAGCCGGGAGAACGGCCGGAAGGCCTCCTCATACATGTCCGGCGGAATACCCGGGCCGTCGTCCTCGATCACCACCTCCAGCCCGCCCGAGGCCAGCGGGCGGCCCGACAGACGCACGTGTTCGCCATGGGCGGCGGCATTGCCGGCCAGATTGGCCAGCGCGCGTTTGAAGGCCATGGGGCGAACGTGGGCGACCAGGTCGTCGGCAACGACGACTTCGGCATCGACCCCCGCGCGTCGGGCGTCTGCGGCGGCGGCGTTCAGCATCTCGGCTACCATGACCGATTGCGTCGCCTCGCCGGCCTCGCCCTGGGCGAAGGCGAGGTATTCGTCGATCATATGCTCCATCTCGTCCAGATCGCCCTTCATCGCTTCGGCGCGCTTGAAGGGCGGGGCCAGGGCCAGTTCCAGTCGCAACCGGGTCAGCGGCGTGCGCAGGTCGTGGCTGACCGAGGCCAGCAGGGCGGTGCGCTGTTCGATATGGCGCTGGATCCGGTCGCGCATGGCCAGGAAGGCGGTCGCCGCCGCCCGGACCTCGCGGGCACCGTGCGGCTTGAACGGCACTGAGGTCTCGCCGCGCCCGAACGCCTCGGCCGCATCGGCCAGCCGCTCGATCGCCCGGACCTGGTTGCGGATGAACAATATGGCCACCGACATCAGCAGCACGGTGGCGATGGTCAGCCACAGCACGAAGATCTGGGCCTGGGTCGCCACCGCCCGTTCGCGCGGGGCAATGATGCGCAGCACGCCGTCGGCCTGCTGGACCCGGATGTCGACATAGGCGGGATAGCGGGTGGTATTGTACCAGAAGGGCTGGTCCAGCCGCGCCTTCAGCGCCTGTTCCAGCGTGCGGTCGACGACGCCGATCGCGCCGCGTTCCTGTTCCTTGGGCAGGACCGCCCCCTCCTGCAGGGCCACCGACAGGGACATGGCCCGTTCGGCCCGGTCGGCGATCACCGCCAGGTTTTCGGGCGTTGGATCCTCGCTGTAGCTCTCGGCCGCCCAGGCGATATCACCGGCGAGGCCTTCGGACAGGCGGGCGGTGACAGTTTGCCAGTGGGCGTCGAAGAAGACCCAGGTCACCGCCATCTGCATGATCAGCACCGGCAGGACGATGATCAGCAGCGACCGTCCCCACAGCGAGGTCGGCAGCCGCCGTTTCAGGAACCGCGGCCACAGCGCAGCGGGGAGAAGTCTCATCGCGATCCGCCCCCACAGGGGGAGGGGGACCATCCAAAGGATGGCGGAGGGGGTAGGGCCGGATCGATGGAAGTGGGAATGGCCCCCTCCACCGCTTCGCGGTCCCCCTCCCCCGTTGGGGGAGGAATGCCCACCATCAGTCCGGGGCCAGCATATAGCCGACGCCGCGCACGGTCTGGAGGTAGCGCGGGTTCTTGGGGTCGGCCTCCAGCTTGCGGCGCAGCCGGGTGACCTGGACGTCGACGGCCCGCCCGGTAATGTCGGCGGTGTCGGGCGACAGGCTGATCCGTTCCACCGGCGCATGGGCGCTCAGCGCCAGGGTCTTCAGAAGTTGGGCCTCGGCCTCGGTCAGGCGCAGCGGCGCGCCGTCGCGCGTCAGTTCCAGCCGCTCCATATCGAACACCGCCGTGCCCAGCTTGATCTCGCGCGGCGACATCGGCTTGCCGCCGGTGCGACGCAGGATCGCCTCGATCCGCAGGGCCAGCTCGCGCGGGTCGAAGGGCTTGGTCATATAGTCGTCGGCCCCGCGCGACAGGCCCTCGACCCGGTCGTCGGCCTCGCCGCGGGCGGTCAGCAGCAGCACCGGGGTCCTGGAGGTATCGGCCTTGCTGCGGACCCAGGTTGTCAGATCCAGGCCGCTCTCGCCCGGCATCATGATGTCCAGAACCACCAGATCGAACTCGATCAGCTCCATCAGCCGTCGCGCTGCCGCGGCATGGGCCGCGCCGGTGACGCGATAGCCTTGGCGAGCCAGATATTCCTTCAGCAGTTCGCGGATGCGGTCGTCGTCATCGACGATCAGCAGATGGCGGCCGACGCCTGCGCCGGCGACCGGGCCCGAACGGCCGTTTCCGCGCGATTCGACCGCGCTCATGGCGCGCCTCTGCGCATCCGGGCGTTGACCTCGGCGGCTTCGGGGGCTCTAAACCGCACTTCTTCGCGGGAGACGTTGTTCAATGGCCTTGGTTCCTTTCGACGATCGTGACGGCTGGATCTGGATGGACGGTGATTTTGTGCCCTGGCGGGAAGCAAAAACGCACGTTCTGACCCATGCCCTGCACTACGGCTCGTCGGTCTTCGAGGGGGAGCGTATGTACGGTGGCGAAATCTTCAAGCTGACCGAACACTCCGAACGCCTCCACCGCTCGGCGAACATGCTGGATTTCGACCTGCCGTACAGCGTGGCCGAGATCGACGCCGCCTGCAAGGCGACCTGCGCCCGTATGGGTCTGGACGACTGTTATGTCCGTCCGGTCGCCTATCGCGGTCCCGAGGCCGTCAGCGTCTCGACCCTGCACAACAAGACCCACGTCGCCATCGCCGTCTGGGAATGGCCCAGCTATTTCGATCCCGAGACCAAGGCAAAAGGCATTCGGCTGGAATGGGCCAAATGGCGTCGCCCCGACCCGATGACCGCGCCTTCGGCGGCCAAGGCGGCGGGCCTGTACATGATCTGCACCATGTCCAAGACGGCGGCCGAGAAGCGCGGCTATGCCGACGCCATGATGCTGGACTGGCGCGGCTATGTGGCCGAGGCCACCGGGGCCAATGTCTTCTTCGTCCAGGACGGTGTGCTGCACACGCCGCCGGTCGATGCCATCCTCGACGGCATCACCCGTCAGACGGTGATCCAGATGGCCGCCGCCAGGGGGATCGAGGTCGTGGTCCGCCACATCCGCCCCGAGGAACTGGCCGATTTCACCGAATGCTTCCTGACCGGCACTGCTGCCGAGGTCACCCCGGTCAGTGAGGTCGGCGAGTACAAATTCAAGCCCGCCGCCCTGTCGCTGGGCCTGATGGAAGACTACGGCCGGCTGGTGCGCCGCCAAGGGTAAACTCTCCGACTTGCCAGACTCGGTCCCGTCGCGTTCAACCGTTCACGGATGTCCGGCGGGGGCCGGGCAGGGGAGCCCTTGATGTTCAGCCTTCTGAACCTGCAGAGCCTGTTCGGCCTGATCGTCATCATCGCCGCCTGCTGGGGCCTGTCCGAGAACAAACGGGCCTTTCCGTGGAAGCTGGCGCTGGGGGCGGTGGCCGTTCAGGCAGGGCTGGTGCTGGCCCTGTTCGCCATTCCCGGCTCCCAGGGCGTGCTGGCTGCCGTGACCGGGGCCGTCGACGGCCTCAGCCTGGCCGCGGCCAAGGGCGCGCAATTCGTGTTCGGCTATCTGGCCGGTGGCGACCAGCCCTATGCGGTCGACAATCCGTCGGCCCTGTTCACCTTCGCCTTCAACGTCCTGCCGTTGATCCTGGTGATCTCGGCCCTGTCGGCCCTGCTGTGGCACTGGAAGATCCTGAAATGGATCACCCACGGCTTCGGCATCCTGTTCCAGCGCACCATGGGGCTGGGCGGGGCTTCGGCCCTGGCCGTCGCCGCCAACATCTTCCTCGGCATGATCGAGAGCCCGATCGTGATCCGCGCCTATCTGGACAGGCTGACCCGGTCGGAACTGTTCCTGATGATGGTCGTCGGCCTGGCCACGGTCGCCGGCTCGACCATGGTCGCCTATGCCACCATCCTGCATGACGTCCTGCCCAATGCCGCCGGCCATGTACTGGTGGCCTCGATCGTCTCGGCCCCGGCCGGGGTGCTGCTGGCGCGGATCATCATTCCCGAGAAACCGGGGGAGGGCGGGGCCCATGCCGACTACGGGTCTGACCTCAAATACGACAGCGCCATCGACGCCATCGTCAAGGGGACGGCGGACGGCCTGATGGTGGTGCTGAACATCTCGGCCGTGCTGATTGTCTTCGTCTCGCTGGTCGCCCTGGCCAATGTGATGCTGGGTGGCTTCTGGCTGTTCGGCGATCACGTCACCGTCGAACGTCTGCTGGGCTGGGTCTTCATGCCTGTCGCCTGGCTGACCGGCGTCGAATGGTCCGAGGCCGGCAAGGCCGGCTGGTTGCTGGGGGTCAAACTGACCCTGACCGAGTTCGTCGCCTTCATCGAACTGGGCAAGGTGCCGGTCGCCGACATGAGCGAGCGCACCCGGATGCTGATGACCTATGCCCTGTGCGGCTTCGCCAATATCGGCTCGGTCGGTATCACCGTCACCGGCCTGTCGGTGCTGGTGCCCGACCGCCGCGAGGAGGTGCTGGGCATGGTCTGGAAGGCCCTGTTCGCCGGTTTCCTCGCCACCCTGATGACCGCCGCCGTGGTCGGGGCCTTGCCCGCCGCCGTCTTCGCCTGATAGCGTTGCATTAGAAAACGGAGGGTCGCCCCATGAAGCTGTTCGACTATGCACGCGCGCCGAACCCGCGCCGGGTTCGCTGGTTGATGGCCGAAAAGGGCATTGAGGATATCGAGATCGTCCCGGTCGATCTGGCCGGCGGCGAGCACAAGTCTCCGGAATACCGCAACCGTATCGGCCTGGCCCATGTGCCGGCGCTGGAACTGGACGACGGCACCTGTATCTCTGAATCACTCGCCATCTGCCGCTATCTGGAAACCCTCTATCCCGAGCCCAACCTGTTCGGCCGCGACCCTCGCGAACAGGCGGTAATCGAGATGTGGACCCGGCGCTGCGAGATCTATCTGGCCAACCCGATGATGATGGGCGTGCGCCATACCCATCCGGGTCTGGCGGCGATGGGGCCGCAGAACCCCGAGGTCGGCACCTACAACCTCGCCGAGGCCGAGAAGATGATGAAGACGCTGAACCGGCATCTGGCCGACCGCGAATTCATCGCCGCCGACCGCTTCACCATGGCCGATCTGGTCACGGTGACCGGGATCGATTTCGCCCGGTTGATCCAGTACCAGCCGCCCGAAGCCTTCGAGCATTTCAATCGCTGGCTGGCGGCCTGCCGGGCCCGCCCTGCGGCGAAGGCCGGTCTCTAGAGCGAAATCGGTTGGGTTGCACGTAGTCCAACCCGGTTCAGATTTCGCTCCAGTTTGAAGCGGGTCTAGCTGCGGTCCGTGAATTTCCGGATCACGCCCGAATAGGTCATCAGGGTCCGTCCGCCGGTGGTGATCTGGCCGCGCACGAAGATCAGCGACCCGCCGGCTCGTATCACCTCGCCGGTCGCCTCGATCAACTCGCCGACATAGGCCCCGTCGATGAAGGTCGAATCCAGCTGGATGGTGACGCCGTTCTTGCCCTCCATCTCCTGATAGGCGGTCTGGAACAGGGCGATGTCGGCAAAGGTCATCAGACAGCCGCCATGCATGCGGTCGCCGGCGTTCATATGTTTGGCCTCGGCCCGGAAGGCACAGCGCATCCGGCCGTCCGGATCGGGCCGGAAATAGAAGGGCCCGACCGTCTGGTCGAAGGTGCCGTGCAGATCATAGCTCTGCCAGCCGGCGAACTCGCCCTCGCTCACCGTGACTTTCGCGACCATAGTCCTTACTCCGCCTTCTTTTCGCTATTGCAGCGCAGCATATAGACATCATGACCGATCCCATCGAGAGCGCCATCTTCGAAAAATTGGCTGCGGCCGATCCCAAGGGTGTTGGCGGCAAGAGTATCGAGCCGTCCGATGTGGCCAAGGAACTGCAGCCCGAGCAGTGGCAGCGCATGCTGCCCAAGGTGCGGCACTGCGCCCTCGCCCTGATGCGTCAGGGCAAATTGACCATCACCAAGAAGGGCAAGCCGGTCGATCCGACGGCCTTCAAGGGCGTGATCCGCCTGCGCCTGCCGACGCCCGAGGAAACGGCGGCCGCCCTGGCCGCCCTGCCGCCCGTGGTCGACGAGGATGACGACGACTTCGCCTGATCCCGATCTCGGAGCCGTCCTCGACGACATCCGGGCCTGCCGCGCCTGTTCCGGTGACCTGCCGCATACGCCGCGTCCGGTGGTGCACGTCTTTCCCGAGACCCGGCTGCTGATCTGCGGTCAGGCCCCGGGGCGGCGGGTGCATGAGAGCGGCCTGCCGTTCACAGACCCTTCCGGCGACCGGCTGCGGCAATGGCTGGGGGTCGACTATCAGACCTTCTATGCCGACCCGCGCATCGGCGTGGCGGCCCAGGCCTTCTGCTATCCGGGTACGGCTCCGAAGGGCGGGGACTATCCGCCGCCGCGCCGCTGTGCCGAGCTGTGGCGGCCCCGCCTGCTGGCAGCCCTGCCGCGCATCGAGCTGACCCTGCTGGTCGGTAGTCATGCCCAGACCTGGGCGCTGGGCGCGGCGGCGAAGTCCGGCATGACCGGGACCGTGCGGGCCTGGCGCAGCTTCACCCCCGACATCCTGCCGCTGCCGCATCCGTCGTGGCGTAACACGGCCTGGCTGCGGAGAAACCCCTGGTTCGAGGCGGAAATCCTGCCGTGGTTGCAGCAGCGCGTAAGGGATATCCTCGCCTCATGATCCGTCGCCTGTCCATCCTGTGCCTGACCTTGACCCTGGCCGCCTGCGCCACCCCCTATGTCCAGCCGCCGCTGGGCCCGCCGGCCGGATTCGCCGGGCCCCGTATCGAGGATGCGCCCGAAGGGCAGTCCGGGGCCTTCGTGGTTCAGGACGGTGCCCGGCTCCCCTATCTGCGCTGGGCACCGGCGGGGGCTGAGCCGTGGGCCGTGATCGTGGCCCTGCACGGCATGAACGATTCGCGCGCCTCCTTCCGCCTCGCCGGGCCGTGGTGGGCCGAGCAGGGGATCGAGACCTGGGCCTATGACCAGCGCGGCTTTGGCGAGGCCCCCGGCCGGGGTGTCTGGGCGGCACCGGCGACGACGACCGCCGACCTGCGGACGGTGGTGGCCCTGGTCCGGGCGCGTCACCCGCACGCCGTCGTCGCCGTCGTCGGCGAAAGCATGGGTGGCTCGGTCGCCGTCGCCGCCTTTGCCTCGGATCAGCCGCCCGCCGCCGACCGGCTGATCCTGCTGTCCCCCGGAGTCTGGGGTTGGTCCAGCCAGGGTGCCCTGAACAGCACCAGCCTGTGGTTCGCCTCGCGTCTGTTCGGCGACCGCGCGGTCGAGCCGCCGGAATGGGCGGTGCGCGACATCCGCGCCTCGGACAACACCCTGGAGCTGATCCGCAACGGCCGGGACCCCAACAGCATCCTCGCCACCCGGTTTGACACCCTGTCCGGTCTGGTCGGGCTGATGGAGACGGCGTCGCGCCACCTCGGTGATACCGGGGTGCCGACCCTGCTGCTGTACGGGGCCCACGACCAGATCGTCACGCCCGGTCCGATGCGGCGGGCGCTGCGGCGGGCCGCGGGCTCATCGACCTTGCGCACGGCCTGGTATCCGGACGACTGGCACCTGCTGAACCGCGATCTGGGGGCGGTGACGGTCTATGCCGACGTCGCCGCCGCCCTGCGGGATCCGGCCGGCCCCCTGCCGTCCGGGGCCACCGAGGTTCTGCCGCATCTGCAGGCCGCGAACCGGGCCCGCTGAGGCCAACGGTCATGCTTGCCGTCGCGTCATCCTGAGGGTATCTGGCCCCCAACAAGAATAATGCCCGGGAAGGCTCGCTATGAGCATGACGCTTTTCGATTCACCGTCTTTCGCGAACCATGAAGGCGTCCACGCCTTCTTTGATGAAAAGACTGGCCTCAAGGCCATCGTCGCCGTCCACTCCACCGCCCGGGGGCCCGCCGTCGGCGGGACCCGTATGTGGGACTACGCCTCGAGCGCCGAGGCGCTGGAGGATGTCCTGCGTCTGTCGCGCGGCATGAGCTACAAGAATGCGATCGCCGATCTGGAGATGGGCGGCGGCAAGTCGGTCATCCTCGGCGACAGCCGCACCCAGAAGACCCCCGAACTGTTTGCCGCCTTCGGGCGCGCCGTCGATACCCTGGGCGGCACCTATTATGCGGCCGAAGATGTCGGCGTCTCGGTCGAGGACGTGGCCGAGGCCCGCAAGGTCACGCCGTTTGTCCTGGGCCTGAAAGATGGTCCCGAAGCCTCGGGCGATCCCAGCCCGGTCACCGCCGAGGGCGTGTTCCGCTCGACCCTGGTTGTCGCCCGCCGCCTGTGGAACCAGGACGATCTGACCGGCCTGACCATCGCCATGCAGGGCGTCGGCCACGTCGGCGGCTATCTGGCCGACAAGCTGCACGCGGCCGGGGCCAAATTGGTGCTGACCGACGTCAACATGGCCCTGCTGACCGAGGTCGCGACCCGGACCGGGGCCGAGATCGTCGCGCCCGAAGCCATCTATGACGTCAAGGCCGACATCTATGCGCCCTGCGCCCTCGGGGCGACGCTGAACGCCCAGACCCTGGACCGGCTGACGGTCAAGGCGGTCGTCGGCGCGGCCAACAACCAACTGGCCACGCCCGAGATCGGTGAGGCCCTGTTCGCCCGCGGTGTCCTGTATGCCCCGGACTATGTCATCAACGGCGGCGGCATCATCAATGTCGCTTCGGAACTGCGCGCCCGTCAGGCCGGCGGTGCCTATGACCCGGCCTGGGTCGAGAGCAAGCTGGCCCGTCTGATGGAGACCCTTGAGGAAATCCTCGAGCGTTCGGTCAGCGAGCAGCTGCCGACCCATCAGATCGCCGCCGCCATCGCCGAGGCCCGGATTGAAGCCGCCGCCATTGAACGGGACGCCCGACGTCAGGCCGTCTGACCGAACAGGATCGACACAGCCCCCGGAAACTGCTGGCTGATTAACCGGTCTTAACGCCCCATTTACCACGCAGGCGGCAGTTTCTGCCTAGCGGGCGTGTTCGGTCTCCCGTCGGTAGAGTGGGTGGGGACGCGTGGGCGGCTTCTCGGCGGCGTTGCAGCGATTTGGAATCGGTCGACTGACCGTGGTGCTTGGCGTTGCCGCCGGCGTCGCGGCGGTGCTGGTCGCCGTCATGCTGCGCATCGGCCAGGCCCCCGACGCCCTGCTGTATTCCAACCTCGACCTGCGAGAAGCTTCCGAGATTTCCAGCGCTCTCGACGGGGCCGGAATCAAATACGAATCCAAGGGCGACGGCTCGACCATCTTCGTCAATCGCGACGACGTCGGCACGGCCCGGCTGATGCTGGCCGGTAAGGGGCTCGTGACCTCGGGCTCGGTCGGCTACGAGCTGTTCGACAACCAGTCGGTGCTGGGCCAGACCGAATTCCAGCAGAACCTCAACGAACAACGGGCCCTGCAGGGTGAGCTGTCGCGCACCATCATGTCGATGCGCGGCATCACCTCGGCCCGGGTACAGATCGCCATGCCGCGGCGCGAACTGTTCCAGTCAGACGGGGTCGAGCCCACCGCCGCCGTCGTCGTCGGGGTCAGCGGCCGCGCGCTCAGTGCCAGCCAGGTCGATGCCATCCGTAACGTCGTTGCCTCCTCTGTGCCGAACCTGAAGCCGGAAAAGGTCACCCTGACCGATACCGCCAACCGCACCCTGGCGGCGGGCTCCAGCGCCGACGGCTTCAGCGCCGCGTCGGCCCTGGACGCCAAGAACACGACCGAGGCCCAGCTTCAGGCCCGGATCAAGGATATCGTCGAGGGTGTCGTCGGCGTCGGGGCTGCCCGGGTCCAGGTCACGGCCGACATCGACCACAGCCGCTCGACCACCCAGGAGATGCGTTACGACCCTGACGGCCAGGTGGTGCGCTCCACCTCGACCAACGGCACGGAGTCGACCGACACCACCGGCGCGTCCGATGGCGGGGCGACGGCAACCAACAACATCCCTGGTGGCCAGGCCCCGACCATCACGCCGGTCGGCTCCACGGACACCGCCAATACCGAGACCACCAACTACGAAATCTCCAACACCACCACGACTACGGTCAAGGAGGCCGGTGAGGTCAAGAAGCTGGCCGTTTCCGTGGTCGTCGACGACGTGCGCACGCCGTCGGCCGACGGCAAGGCCCCGGCTACCTATACGGCGCGCACGCCGGAACAGATCGACCAGATCAAGTCCCTGGTCGCCGCCGCCGTCGGCATCGATGAGGCCCGGGGCGACAAGATCGAGGTCCTGAACGTCGGCTTCACCCACGATGTCGCCGACATGGGCGGGACCGCGGCGGGGTCCTCGCTGTTCGACTTCACCAAGAACGACATCATGCGCGGCATCGAACTGCTGGTCCTGCTGATCACCGGTCTGCTGCTGATCTTCTTCGTCCTGCGGCCGCTGCTGAAGACCGCATCGGGTGGCGGCGGCATGCCCGCCCTGGCCGGACCGGGCGGCGGTGCGGCGGTGCTGCAGACGAGCCTGGCCGGAGGCGGCCAGGGTGGCGATGTGGCCCAGCTGACCGGGCCCTCCGAAATGGAAAAGCGGCTGGATATGGCCCGGGTCGAAGGCCAGGTGAAGGCATCGTCGGTCAAGATGGTCGCTGATTTCGTTGAGAAAAACCCCGACGAATCCACGGCGATCCTGCGCAACTGGGTGCATGAAGGCTGATGGCGCGCGCTCCCAGCAAGAAGGCCATCATTGAGGACCCCGCCAAGCTGACGGGGCCCGAGAAGGCTGCGGTCATTCTGCTGGCCCTCGGTGAGGATCATCCCCGTCTCTGGGAGTCCCTGGACGAGGAGGAGGTCAAGGAAATCTCCCAGGCCATGGCGGCTCTGGGCACGGTGGCCTCAAGCGCGGTCGAGGAGCTGATGGTTGAGTTCGTGTCCGGCATGGCCGGTTCGGGCTCGGTCATGGGCAGCTTCGAGCAAACCCAGCGCCTGCTGGCGGCCTTCATGCCGCCGGACCGGGTCGACGGCCTGATGGAGGAGATCCGCGGTCCCGCCGGTCGAACCATGTGGGACAAGCTCGGCAATGTTAACGAGGCCGTCCTCGCCAACTATCTGAAGAACGAATATCCGCAGACCGTCGCCGTGGTCCTGTCCAAGATCAAGCCGGACCACGCCTCGCGGGTACTGACCGCCCTGCCCGAGGACTTTGCTCTCGAATGCGTCCAGCGCATGCTGCGGATGGAGCCGGTGCAGCGCGACATCCTCGACAAGATCGAGCAGACGCTGCGAACGGAATTCATGTCGAACCTGGCGCGAACCTCCAAGCGCGACAGCCATGAGCTGATGGCCGACATCTTCAACAGTTTCGACCGCCAGACCGAGGCCCGTTTCATCGGTGCACTGGAAGAGCGCAACCGCGAGGCCGCCGAGCGCATCCGGGCCCTGATGTTCGTGTTCGAGGACCTGTCCAAGCTGGATCCGGGTGGCGTCCAGACCCTGCTGCGCGCCGTCGACAAGGACTCGCTCGGCCTGGCGATGAAGGGGGCGTCGGAAAGCCTGCGCGAGATGTTCTTCTCCAACATGTCCGAACGCGCCTCCAAGATCATGCGCGAGGACATGGAATCGATGGGCCCCGTCCGCCTCAAGGACGTCGATGCCGCCCAGACCGCCATGGTTCAGGTCGCCAAGGACCTCGCCGCCAAGGGCGAGATCATGCTGGTCGGACAGAGCGGCGACGACGAGTTGATCTACTGACATGACCGAACAGACCGTCCATCGCCCGTTTGCTTTCGATACCGAGTTCGACGTCTCCGGCGTCGTGGTGACGCCCTCGGGCTTCCGCCCGATCAAACGCTCCTACAGCCCGGCCGAGGTCGAGGCCCTGCTGGCCCAGGCCCGGCTGGAGGCCCGCGAGACCGCCCTCGCCGAGGTCGAGAGCCTGCAGGCCATGGCCATCACCGCCATCGGCGAGGCCGTGGCCTCGGGTGCGCCGGCCCTGACCCAGTTGATCCAGCTGCATCGCCAACAGGCGTCACATCTGGCCCTGAGCGCCGCCCGCGTCGTCGCCGCCGCCGCGCTGGACCGTTTCCCCGACGGGCCGCTGCAGGCCGCGCTGGAAGCCCTCGGCCAGGAGATCGACGCCACCCCGCGCCTGGTCATTCGGTCCGCCGGGCTGGACGAGGTCGTGCAGACGCGGATGACCCAGCTGTGCGCCGAGGCCGGGTTCTCGGGGCTGGTCGCCTTCCGCGAGGATGCCGACCTGCCGGTCGCCGCCTTCCAGCTGGAATGGGCTGACGGCCGTGCCGCCTTCGACCCCGAAGCGGCTCACGCCCGCATGTCCGAAGCCCTGGCCTCCGCGCTCGCCACCGAGGCCGGTCACGCCGAAACCCTTTCTGACGGGGCCCTCCGATGGCCACTGATGATCTGTCCCTTGAGGAGTTCGCAGACTCCACAGCCCTGACCACCGGCGACGAGGGGGGTGACAAGGCTGCCAGCGATCTCGCCAGTGTCTTCGACGTCCCGGTCAATATCTCGGCCGTGCTCGGCAAGGCCCACATGACGGTGGCCCAGCTGCTGAAGCTGAATCGCGGCTCGGTGCTCGAACTGGACCGCAAGGTCGGTGAGGCCATCGACATCTTCGTCAACAACCGTCTGGTCGCCCGCGGGGAGGTCGTCGTCGTCGAGGACCGCCTCGGCGTGACCATGACGGAAATCATCAAGACCGAGGACACCGGCGCCTGATCGGCCGCCGGGTCCCCGTAAGTAGAGATTAGAGGAGAAGACCCATGCGGCTTCTGGTGGTTGGACGGCTCTCGGGCCAGCTGGCGTCGGCGGTAAAGATGGCTATGGCCCACGGGGCCAAGGTCCAGCACGTCGAGCGTATCGACCAGGCGACGGAGCAGCTCCGGCGCGGGCAGGGCGCTGACCTGTTGATGGTCGACTATCATCTCGACATCGGGGCCCTGATCGCCGCCAACGACGCCGAGCGGATCTTCGTGCCCGTCGTCGCCTTCGGCCTCGACGCCAATGCCGCCGAGGCCGCTGCCGCCATCAAGGCCGGGGCCAAGGAATTCATCCCCCTGCCGCCGGAAGCCGACCTGATCGCGGCCGTGCTGTCGGCCGTGGCCGACGACGACCGGCCGCTGATCTCGGCCGATCCGTCGATGAAGGCCGTGGTCATGCTGGCCGACCAGGTCGCCCGGTCCGAAGCCTCGATCCTGATCACCGGCGAAAGCGGCGTCGGTAAAGAGGTGATGGCCCGTTACCTGCACGCCAATTCCAAGCGTGCCGACCGCGCCTTCATCAGCGTCAATTGCGCCGCCATCCCCGACAATCTGCTGGAATCCGAACTGTTCGGCCACGAAAAGGGGGCCTTCACCGGGGCCATCGCCCGGCGTATCGGCAAGTTCGAGGAGGCCGACGGCGGCACCCTGCTGCTGGACGAGATCAGCGAGATGGACGCCCGCCTGCAGGCCAAGCTGCTGCGCGCCATCCAGGAACGGGTCATCGACCGGGTGGGCGGCACCAGGCCCGTTCCGGTCAACATCCGCATCATCGCCACCTCCAACCGCGACCTGGCCCGCGCCGTCAGCGAGGGCACGTTCCGCGAGGATCTGCTCTACCGCCTGAACGTCGTGAACCTGCGCCTGCCGTCACTGCGCGAACGGCCCGGTGACATCGCCGCCCTGGCCGAGTTCTTCGTCAAGAAATACGCCGCCGCCAACGGTGTGCCGGTGCGCCCGATCGCCGCCGACGCCCGCCGTGCCCTGGCCGGCCATCGCTGGCCCGGCAATGTGCGCGAGCTGGAAAACGCCATGCACCGCGCCGTCCTGCTCGCGACCGGGGCCGAGATTGACGTCGACGCCATCCGCCTGCCGGACGGTCAGCCCCTGACCGGGGGCGGGTCGATCGATTCCAGCCCCGCCGCCCGCGCCGCCCAGACCGCCGACGCCGTATCGCGCGCCTATGTCGGCCAGACGGTGGCGCAGATGGAAAAGACGCTGATCCTCGACACCCTGTCGCACTGCCTCGGCAACCGCACCCACGCGGCCACCATCCTCGGCATCTCGATCCGCACCCTGCGCAACAAGCTCAACGAATATTCGGACGAGGGTACGCCCATTCCGGCCCCCCAGTCCGGCGTCGCCGCCTCCGGCTTCGCGGCCTGAGCATGACGATGGCGATGGACCGCAGAAGCGTCCTGACCGGCCTCGGTGCCCTGCCACTGGCAGGCTGTGGTTTTGTGTCCGTGCGACTGGATCTACCGTTCGACCTCAGTGATCTCGAGACCCGCAACGGTGGCCGCCTCGGCTTCACCGCCATGGACACGGCTACCGGTCGCCAGATCGGCTGGCGGTCCGACGAACGCTTCGTCTATTGCTCAAGCTTCAAGCTGTTCCTGGCGGCCGCCACCCTGGTCCGCATTCAGGACGGCCACGAGAGCGCCGACCGGCTGATCCCGATAACCGCCGCCGACATGGTGTCCCACGCTCCGGTGACCGAACCGGCGATCGGGTCGAGCCTCAGCGTTGACCGCCTGATGCAGGCCATCGTCGAGGTCAGCGACAATCCCGGTGCCAATCTGTTGCTCAAGGCGGGGGGCGGGCTGGAGGCCATGCGCGCCTTCTATCGCAGCCTCGGCGACGACAGCACGCGCGTGGACCGGTTCGAGCCGGAGATGAACCGCCTCGACGGCGACAAGGACACCATCCAGCCGGCCCGGGCAGCGGCCAATCTCCAGCGCCTCTTCCTCGACCCCGCCTCGCCGCTGTCGGCGCAATCGCAGGACCGCCTGCTGGGCTGGATGTTCAGTTCGCCGACCGGCACCGACCGGATCAAGGCCGGTGTTCCGGCGGGCTGGCGCGTGGCCCACAAGACCGGCACCGGCGGCTATGGTCCGACGGTCGATATCGGCCTGCTGTATCCGCCGACCGGCCAGCCGGTGATCGTCACCGCCTACTATCATGCGACCGGGACGACCTCCGGCGCGTCCAATGACGCTGTCATCGCGGAAGCGACCCGGATGGCCCTCGCAGCCTTCGGTTACGGGGCCGCCGCATGACCGACGTGCCGGTGATGATGAAGGACGGCATGGCCGCCCCGACCAGCAAGGAGATCTGGGGCTGGTTCGCGCGCGGCGAGGTGGCCATGGCCACCGGCGTTATCGGCGTCATTCTGTTGCTGATCCTGCCGGTACCGAAATTCCTGCTCGACATGCTGCTGGCCATCTCGCTGGTCTCCAGCGTGCTGATCCTGATGACCGCCGTGATGATGAAACGGCCGCTCGACTTCGCCATCTTCCCGACTGTCCTGCTGGTCTCGACCCTGTTCCGTCTGGGTCTGAACCTGGCCTCGACCCGGCTGGTCCTGACCCACGGTCATGAGGGCCACAACTCGGCCGGTGAGGTGATCCAGGCCTTCGGCTCCCTGATGATGGGCGGCAATTTCATCATCGGCATCATCATCTTCGCCATCATCCTGGTGGTGAATTTCGTGGTCATCACCAAGGGCTCGACCCGCATCGCCGAGGTCAGCGCCCGCTTCACCCTCGACTCCATGCCGGGCAAGCAGATGGCGATCGACGCCGACCTGTCCTCGGGCCTGATCGACGAGGCCGCGGCCAAGCTGCGCCGCAAGGAGCTGGAGCAGGAATCGACCTTCTTCGGGGCCATGGACGGGGCCTCGAAATTCGTGCGCGGCGACGCCGTGGCCGGGTTGATCATCACCTTCATCAACGCCCTCGGCGGCATGCTGATCGGCGTGCTTCAGCATGGCATGCCCGCCGGCGAGGCGGCCAACGCCTATATCCAGCTGACCATCGGCGACGGTCTGGTCACCCAGGTTCCGGCTATCATCATCTCCATCGCCGCCGGCTTCCTGGTGTCCAAGGCCGGGGTCGAGGGCACGGCCGACAAGGCCTTCGTCGCCCAGCTGGCCACCAACCCCGTCAGCCTCGGCGTGGTCTCGGCCGCCGCCGGCCTGATCGGCCTGATCCCCGGCATGCCGCTGATCCCCTTCGCCGCCCTGGCCCTGGGCACGGGTTTCATGGCCTGGCGTCAGGGCCGCGACCGGCTGCGGCCCAAGCCGTCCGAGGCCCAGCTGGCCGCCGCCGCTGCCGGTCCAAAGGAAGAGGTCGAGGAGCCGATCGGCACCGCCCTGACCATTGACGAGGTCAAGATCGAGCTGGGCTATTCCCTGCTGTCGCTGATCAATGACCTTGAGGGCCGTCGCCTGACCGACCAGGTCCGGGCCCTGCGCCGCTCGCTGGCCCAGGAATACGGCTTCGTCATGCCGTCGGTGCGTATCCTCGACAACATGCGTCTGGGCACCCAGGGCTATGCCATCCGCATCAAGGAGATGGAGGCCGGCCAGGGCGAGGTCCGTCTGGGCTGTCTGATGGCCATGGATCCCAACGGCCGCCAGGTCGAACTGCCCGGCGAACACACCAAGGAACCGGCCTTTGGCCTGCCCGCCACCTGGATCGACGACAGCCTGCGCGAGGAGGCCACCTTCCGCGGCTACACCATCGTCGACCCCTCGACCGTGCTGACCACCCACCTGACCGAGATTCTCAAGGAGAACATGGCCGAGCTGCTCTCCTACGGCGAGGTGCAGAAACTGCTGCGCGAACTGGGTCCGGAAGAGCAGAAGCTGGTCGACGAGCTGATCCCCTCGGTCGTCACCGTCACCACCCTGCAGCGGGTTCTCCAGACCCTGCTGCGCGAGAAGGTCTCGATCCGCGATCTGGGGGCCATCCTCGAGGGTCTGGCCGAGGCCGCGCCCCACACCAGTTCGGTCACCACCCTGGTCGAACACGTCCGCACCCGTCTGGCCCGCCAGCTGTGCTGGCAGCACAAGGGCGATGACGGGGCCCTGCCCATCGTCACCCTGTCGCCGGAATGGGAACAGGCCTTTGCCGAGGCTTTGGTCGGCCAGGGCGAGGACAAGCAGCTGGCCATGGCCCCGTCACGCCTGCAGGACTTCATCCGCGCCGTCCGCGACGTGTTCGAACGCGCCGCGATGGCCGGTGAGAGTGCCGTGCTGCTGACCGGACCCCAGGTCCGCCCCTATGTGCGCTCGATCATCGAACGCTTCCGCGGCCAGACCGTGGTGATGAGCCAGAACGAGGTCCACCCCCGCGCGCGCCTGCGCACCATCGGCACCGTCTGATTACAGACGGGCCGACGACGGTCGCTAGTTGACCTGGCTCCAGCCGCCGGACGAGGCGTCACGGGCGGCATTATTGACCGGGCGGGCGATCAGGCCGGACTGGGTGATCCACACCTCGTATTTCGCGCCGTCGGCCATCGGCATATAGGCCGCGCCCCCGTACAGGGTGTCGACCGCGTCGACGTGGCGGCGATAGCGGCGGGCCATGTCCCAGACACTGAGTTTCCACGGCACGGTGATATTGCCGGGCAGGACGGTGGCCTTGTCGCCACCGGACAGGGCGTGGACGCTGCGGGTGCTGTGCAGCTCCTGCTCGATGTCCTGATAGCGGCCCGACAGCCGGTCCAGCCGGTACTGGCTGTCCAGCCCCAGTACATTGGCCCACGGCTTCCATTTCAGCACCTGGGCCTCGATCCGCCAGTCGTCGCCGTTCAGCAGATAGATCTCCGACCGGTCGGGCGCACCCTCGACACCGGCAGGCTGGGTCACGGTCGCCTCGAAATACTGCGGGCCCAACTGTTTCATCTGCAGGGTCGCCACCGGGCGCTCATAGGTCATTCGCGCATAGGTCTGGACGTTGAGGCCGGTCAGGGCCGCGATCGCCGCGATCGCCATCAGGCCGCCGCCGCCGATGGTGCCCAGACCGCCGCCGACGATCCGGCCCCGGAACAGACTGCCGAGGCTGACCAGCAGCAGAAACAGTCCAAGGGCTCCGACCACCGCCGGAATAATCCACCACCACCAGATCATTTCATCTTCTCCACGCCACAGACTTTGGCAGTATTAACCGCAATTCACCGTTCTGACGACAGTTTCACCCATGACGCGACTGGACTCGGACTTCGGCGCGGCTAAACCTCGGCCGGATGACTGAGATGATTTCCGTAAAATCCGGCCCCGCCGTGCGGTCCCTGTTCGTCCCGACGCTCAACGTCGTCCCGGCGAGACTGTCGCGATCCGACGCGCCGGGTCAGGAATAGGTCATGCTGCAATTCGGTACCCGCCGCCCCGGCCTCGTCTATCGCGACCGCCCGACCGCCTTCGGCCTGCTCCTGGAGGATGAGCGGCTGGCTTGTGTCCGGGTCGATCGCGGCGAGGGCAGCTATTTCGACCTGCCCGGCGGCGCCGTTGACGGCGACGAGACCGAGGCCGAGGCCCTGGTGCGTGAATATGTCGAGGAAACCGGCCTGACCGTGCGGCCGGTCTCCCGACTGGTCGAGGCGGCCCAGTATTTTCACAAGACCGACGGCACGCCGCTGAACAATCGCGGCGGCATCTGGATCGCCGAGCGGATCGCCTTTGACCCGGCGGCCAAGGTCGAGGCGGATCACGAACTGGTCTGGCTGGATCCGGTCGCAGCCCTGTCCAGCCTGCGCCACGAGGCCCACGCCTGGGCCGTGGCCTGCTGGCTGCGTCGTCAGGCCTGACTGAGCCATACGGAACGGAAGCGCCTCCCGGCCGCTGATTCTGCCGAAGGGCCCCCATACCGGTCGCCCTCTGACAGGAGAGAACTGATGCCCGATCAAGATCGTATCGACGGTGCCGCCAAAAACCTCGGCGGCAAGGCCAAGGAATTCGCCGGCGACATCACCGGCGACGAGAAGCTGAAGGCCGAAGGCCAGGCTGACCAGGTCAGCGGCAAGGTCCAGAACGCCGTCGGCGGCCTCAAGGACAGCCTGCGCGACGATAGCTGACACCCGGCACGGGTTGACGACGCCGGAACCGCACGACGGGCACGGCGTCGTCGCATCGGCACCGTCGGGACGGCCCGGCCTGCCGGAGTAGCAGGCGTGGCGATGCGGCGGTCCTCCCCGGCCCGGACTGCGGGGTTACGCGTATTGTGTGGCGCTGCGGTCAGTGCCGTGTACAGGTGGAGCGCTGGTCGCGGAATTCTCCGTTTCCGGGCAGGACCTGCTCCCCCCGTGAACTCCAAGCCGATCCCAGGCATTGATGACGCCCAGACGCTGGCCGAGGCGATCGTGGACACGATCCATGAGCCCCTGCTCGTGCTGGACGGCGGTCTGCGTGTTCTCGCGGCCAGCCGCGCCTTCTATGAAATCTTCAAGGTCGATTCCGACCATACGGTGGGCTGCCGGCTCTACGACCTGGGTGACGGCCAGTGGAACATCCCGGCCCTGAGCGAACTGCTGGAAACCATCATCCCGAGCCGGGTGGCCATGGACGGGTTCGAGGTCGATCACGACTTCCCCGGCGTCGGCCAGCGCACCATGCTGCTGAACGCGCGCAAGGTGCTGTATGAGACCAGCCCGAATTCGACGATCCTGCTGGCCTTCACCGACATCACGGCCCGGCGGGCGGTCGAGCGCGAGAAGGAAGATCTGCTCGAGCGGACCGAGGATTTGCTGCGGCAACAGCAGACTCTGCTGCAGGAGATGCAGCACCGTGTCGTCAACAGCCTGCAGATCATCGCCAGCATCCTGATGCTGAAGGCCCGCAGCGTCACCTCCGAGGAATCCCGCAGTCACCTGCGGGACGCGCACCAGCGGGTCATGTCGGTCGCCGAGGTCCAGTCCCACCTGCATGCCACCGGCGGTGTCGACCAGATTGCCGTCGGCCCCTATCTGACCAAGCTCTGTGCCAGTCTGTCGGCCTCGATGGTGGGCGAGGGCCGGCCGATCGCGATCATCGTCGAGGCCGATGCGGGGATAATCGGTTCGGAAAAGGCCGTCAGCCTCGGGTTGATCGTCACCGAACTGGTGATCAACTCGATCAAATATGCCTTCCCTAACGTCCCGACCGACGCACGGGTGACGGTCCGCTATGCCAGTGAGGGCGATGACTGGACCCTGACGGTCGCTGACAATGGCGTCGGCCTTTCGCCGACGGCCCTGGCACCGTCAGTCGGCGGCCTGGGCACGGCCATCGTTGAAGCCCTGGTCAAGCAACTGGACGCGACCGTGGGGGTTCGCCCCCAACCCCATATGACGGTGACGATCAGCCATCGGGCAGAGGTCGCGCCCGCCGCAGCGGCCTAGCGCGTCAGCGCCCGCATGGCCTTGTCGAGGCCGTCGATGGTCAGCGGGAACATCCGTTCGTCCATCAGTTCGCGCACCATCGAAACCGAGGCCGAATAGCTCCAGTAGCGTTCGGCCACCGGGTTCAGCCAGACGCATTTCTCCCACTGCTGGCGGGCCCGCGTCAGCCACACGGCCCCGGCCTCCTCGTTCCAGTGCTCGACCGAGCCGCCCGGCATGGTCACCTCATAGGGGCTCATGGTGGCGTCGCCGACGAAGATGGCGCGCCAGTCGCCGGGATATTTGTTCAGCAGGTCCCAGGTGGCGATCTTCTCGCCGTGACGCCGGCGATTGTCCTTCCACACCCCCTCGTAGAGGCAGTTGTGGAAGTAGAAGAACTCCATGTTCTTGAACTCGGTCTTCGCCGCCGAGAACAGCTCCTCGCACAGCTTCACATGGCCATCCATCGACCCGCCGATGTCGAGGAACAGCAGCACCTTGATCGTGTTGCGCCGTTCGGCCCGCATATGGATGTCCAGCCAGCCCTGTCTGGCCGTGCCGTCGATGGTGGCGTCCATGTCCAGCTCTTCGGCCGCCCCCTCGCGGGCAAACCGGCGCAGACGGCGCAGGGCCACCTTGATGTTGCGCGTGCCCAGTTCGACCGTGTCGTCCAGATTGCGGTATTCGCGCTTCTCCCAGACCTTGACCGCCCGGCCGTGTTTGCCCGGCCCGCCGATGCGTACGCCCTCGGGATTATAGCCGCCGTGGCCGAACGGGCTGGTGCCGCCGGTGCCGATCCATTTGGACCCGCCCTCGTGGCGCTCCTTCTGCTCGTCCAGACGCTGCTTCAGCGTCTCCATCAGCTTGTCGAACCCGCCCATGGCCTCGATCGCGGCCCTGTCCTCGTCGCTGAGGTATTTCTCGGTCAGCAGTTTCAGCCAGTCATCGGGAATGGCCGTGGTCAGGTCCTCGCCCGCGCCCACGGTCTCGATCCCGGCGAACACCTTGCCGAACACCTGATCGAACCGGTCATAGTGTTTCTCGTCCTTGACCAGCACCGCCCGCGACAGATGGTAGAAGTCGTCGACCTTCCGCCCGGCCACATCCTTGTCCATGGCCTCCATCAGATGGAGCCATTCCTTCATCGACACCGGAACCCGGGCGTCGCGAAGCGCGGTGAAGAAGGGCAGGAGCATCAGACGGATCCGTCCAGGCCGCGCAGAGCAGCATCCAGTTCCGGCACGTTTACGCTGGCGATGAGCCAAAGGACATCGGGCCGAAGGGTCTCATAGCTGTGCGCCACGCGATGGCGCAGATTGACGATATCGGGCCAGGGAATGCTGGGTAGCCTGCCCTTCAAAGTCTCGCTCAGAAGCCGGCTACACTCCCCGATCCGAAGAAGGTTCAGGCAGACCGCATCGTACACCAGTCCCTGCTTGAGGAACCCGACCCGGCCTTCCGGAGCCAGGTAGGTTTTTACCCGCTCGGCGGCGTCAAGGACTTCGAGGATCAGATTTACGTCCGCCTTGTCAGACAAGGATCATATCCCGCTGAACGGTCGCCCGGACGTAGGGCCGCATCACTTCCCACGAACTGAATTCGACCGGCCGGTCCAGCCGCTCAGCCAGAAGCCGCTCTGTGGTCAGGAATTCGATCCCCATGGGTCTTGACGTATCCACCAGCAGGTCCACGTCACTGTCCGGCCCCGCCTCATCCCGCGCATAGCTGCCGAACAGGCGCACATTGACGATGCCCTGCTCTTCCAGCCAGGGCTTCAGGTCGCGCAGCTTGGTCAGCAGTTCGTCGCGGGTCATGAGCGCAATATAGTCTATCCGCGCCGCAAGATGAACTCGTGGTCGCGCCAGCTGCCGACCGGATACTCATACTCCCCGGCCTTGTCGAAGCCGTAGGCGGCATACAGTTTCTGCGCCTTCAGATTGCCGCTCCAGACCCCGATCCACTGCGGTCCGTCGCCGTTGCGGTCCATCCAGTCCAGCGCCAGCGCCAGCAGTTTCGTGCCCAGACCCAGCCCCTGGGCCGATTTCGCCACATACAGCCGTTTCAGCTCGGCGTGGGACGGGCGTCCGTCGGGATGGGGCAGGCTGTTGGGGCCGGTGGTGGCGAAGGCCACGACCGTGCCGTCGATCTCGGCCACCCACCAGGCCCCGGCCGGATCGGCCAGGCTGGCCGCCGTGGTCGCCTCTCCGAACGCGACGTTCAGGAACGGCACCAGATCGGCGGGCGGGTAGGGGATACCGAACCCCTCGACGAAGGTCTCGACGAAGGTCACGCGCCCCAGGGTCGACAGGGCAAGGGCGTCATCAGGGCGGGCGGGGCGGATCAGCGGCTCGGTCATGCCCCGCTTTGCACCGGGCAACTGCGGGGACTCAACCCCCCGTTCGTCCGCTCATTCCCGCGAATGCAGGCACGAGCGGCTGTTGTTTGCGGTCGAGCATGCGTAATCTCACCCCATGAGCGTCGCCCTGTTCACCCACCCTGACATGATCGACCACCGGCCGGGAGTCGGCCATCCCGAACGGCCCGAACGGCTGCAGGCGGTGCTGGATGCGCTGGACGCCGCCGGCCTGTCGCGCGATCGCCACGCCGCGACCGAGGCCGCCGTCGCCGATCTGCAGCGACTGCACCCGGCCGCCCACGTTGCCCGCATCCTGGCCGCCGGACCGGTCGAGGGTCTGGCCGCCCTCGATGCCGATACCCTGCTGTCGCCCGGCAGTGTCCGGGCCGGTCGTCTGGCCGCCGGGGCTGTGATCGACGCCGTCCGCGCCGTGGCCCGGGGCGATACCGCCCGCGCCTTCGCCGCCGTCCGCCCGCCCGGCCACCATGCCGAGCCGGACACACCCATGGGCTTCTGCCTGTTCTCCAATGTCGCGGTCGCCGCCCGCGTCGCGCAATCCGAGGGTTTCGCCCGCGTCGCCGTGGTTGATTTCGACGTCCACCACGGCAACGGCACCCAGGCCGCCTTCGCCAAGGACGCCAGCCTGTTCCTGGCCTCGATCCACCAGTCCCCCCTCTATCCGGGCAGCGGCGCGGAGTCGGAGACCGGCGTCGGCAATATCGTCAACGCCCCGGTCCAGCCCCATGCGGCCCGCGAATCATGGCGTGCGGCCTTCGCCGACCGGCTGATGCCGGCGCTCGAATCATTCGCACCGGACCTGATCCTGATCTCGGCCGGATTCGACGCCCACCGTCGCGATCCTTTGGCCCACCAGTCGCTGGAGGCGGACGACTTCGCCTGGGCCACCCGCGCCGTGCTTGAGGTTGCCCGGCACACGTGCAGCGGCAAGGTTGTGTCGTCGCTCGAGGGCGGTTACGACCTTGAAGGGCTGGGCCGTTCCGCGGTCGCCCATGTTCAGGCACTGGGGGAGAATTAGGGACCGCATACGGCGTATCGACCACCACGCCCGCCCCCCGCAGCCATGACCGCTTCCCTTTCCGACATCGACACCGGCCGCTCGCGGTCCGCACCGGCGACCCTGCCGGTTGCGGTCACGGCACCGGCACGTCCGGGGGCCATCATCCTGGCCCGTCACGGCGAGCCGGCCCTGTCGCGCAAATGCCTGATCTCGGCCAGCCAGTACCGCGACTGGTGGGCCCGCTACGAGGTCGGCGGCCTGCTGGCCGGCCAGACCCCGCCGCCGGCCCTGATCGCCGCCGCCCAGGGGGCCGGGGCCATCTATGCCTCGACCCGGCTGCGCGCCCAGGAAACCGCCGCCGCCGTGGCCGGGGGGCGTGAGGTCATGGTCGACGCCCTGTTCATCGAAGCCCCCCTGCCGCCGCCGAAACTGCCCGAATGGTTCCGCCTGCCGCCCAAATACTGGGGTGTCGTGGCCCGGTTCTGGTGGCATGTGTTCAACCACCACGAGGGTCAGGAGACCCGCCTCCAGGCCGAGGCCCGCGCCGAACAGGCGGCCCGGGCCCTGATCGCCCGCGCCGCGACCGGCGAGGACGTGCTGGTCTTCGCCCACGGCTATTTCAACCATATGGTCGGGGCACGGCTGAAGGCCGACGGCTGGCGTCTGGTGCACAACCAGGGCTTCAAATACTGGTCGCAGCGGCGCTACGAGAAGTCCGTTTGATCGGCGGCCCGTACACCGGGATGTGGCTCATGGAATTGGTGGATATGACCGATAAGGGTGTAAAAATATCAACTTTGGGTTGACGGCCTTTTGAGGCGCGCATATTCCTTTCAGCCAAGAGGGGAATGTAACAATGTTGGATGCATGGTCAGATTTCTCCGGCGTTCAGTCGGGTACTATAGAGATTTTCCCGCTACAATTTAACGCGTTGGACGACCATGCTCAGCATAGTCTCTCGCAGATCCTCGAGCAGAATGGTCTCTCACACATCCTTGAGCAGAATCTGGCTCAGTTCGATGAGCCGAGCCATGCGCCTTCCACTTCTACGCAGCACGATTTTTCGTGGGCTCAGTTTTTATTCGCCAAGGAGGATGAATTTGACCTCCAGTTGATAGTCGCAGCATCAACTTCAGAATATGACTTGAATAGACCTCGACCAGGTGGTGAGCCGGGCGATGGCATGTTCAGTAGAGACCTTTACGACTGGTATAGGATGTGGGGCAGCACCCTTGATGATATATCTGACGTCACTGAACTTACCGCGCTTGTAGCTGGGGCAGGGGCCTTTCTCACAGTTGAATTTCCACCAGTTGCTGCGATGCTCGCGGTTAGCGGACTTGCAAGTGGAGCCTTGACTTTGCTTTTGGAGCAGATTCAGGGTTATTTTGATGATCAATCTGAGGCGGAACTTGCCGATTACCTGCCGGGTTCAGGAGGGCCGCCAAGCGACACTGGATCAATCCAGTGATTAAGATTATCAAGATTATAGCGTTAATCTTGTTCGCACTACTACTTATCGCTGGTAATCCGCTTTTGATGATTTATTCGTCAGGATCGTTCTTGCCTGTTGTTATAGCTTTTTTGTCAGTTTCAGTTTGTTTTCTTTTCAGCGTTTGTTGGGTGGGTTTAATAATCCGGAAGCCGCCTGTTTCTGATACGGTTTGGATGTCACAAATTATTGCCATACCTGTTCTATTGGTATGGGCGCTGATTGTAACTTTTGGCTTTGCTATTAAAACTGATGTTCTGTCATTTGCAATGCTCGGATAGTCAACAGCAGCTAGTGCTGCGCTTGCTTGGGCGCGGCGAGAGTTTGGGGTGATGCTTCCCCATTGAAGCGATCCTGGCGGGCCTCTAGGGTCCGTGCCATGACCGACACCGCCGCCCCCATCCCCGCCGACCTCAGCTTCGAAGACGCCTTGCAGCGCCTGGAGACCATCGTCTCCCGCCTCGAGTCCGGCCAGGCCCCTCTGGAAGAATCCATCACCCTCTATGAAGAGGGCGCGCGCCTGAAGGCCCACTGCGAAGATCGTCTCAAGGCCGCCCAGCTGCGCGTCGAAAAGATCGTGGTCGGTCCCGACGGCCAGGCGAAGGGCAGCGAACCGGCCGAGTTCGGCTGATGTCCGCCGGGCCGGTCGCCGACCGCATCGCCTTTGATGACTTCATGAAGGTCGATATCCGTATCGGCCAGGTGATCGCCGCCGACGCCCTTCCCGAGGCCCGCAAGCCCGCATTCAAACTGACCATCGATTTCGGCCCCGACATCGGGGTGAAGAAGTCCTCGGCCCAGATCACCCGCCACTACACCCCGGACCAGCTGGTTGGCCGCAAGGTCGCCGCCGTGGTCAATTTCGCCCCGCGCCAGATCGGCCCCGTCATGTCCGAGGTCCTGACCCTGGGCTTCCCCGACGCAGACGGTGAGGTGGTTCTGGTCGGGGTCGACCGCGAAACCCCTGTCGGCGGGAGGCTGTTCTGAAACCCCCGCCCGTCATCCCCTGTGCCGCCAACTCCTGCGAGCAGACGGTCATCGACCGGGTGGCCGAGGTCGCCGACCTGGTCACGGTCGCCCTCGACGAACTGCTGCCGCGCGCCGACGGCCCCGAAATCCGCCTGACCGAGGCCATGCGCTACGCCGCTCTCGGCCCGGGCAAGCGGCTGCGCCCCTTCTTCGCGCTGGAAGCCGCCAACCTGTTCGATATCGAGGAACGGCCGGTGCTGCGCGCCGCCTGTGCCCTCGAATGTGTCCACGCCTACAGCCTGGTCCATGACGACCTGCCCTGTATGGACGATGACGACATCCGGCGCGGCCGCCCGACCCTGCACAAGGCCTATGACGAGGCCACCGCCGTCCTCGCCGGTGACGCCCTGCAGACCGCCGCCTTCGACATCGTCCTGCATGAGGACACCCACGAGGACCCGGCCATCCGTTGCGAGCTGGCGGCCCGGCTGTCGCTGGCCTCGGGCGCGCGCGGCATGGCCGGCGGTCAGATGATCGACCTGCTGGGCGTGCGCGACGACCTCGGCGGCGTCGCCCGGATGCAGCGGCTCAAGACCGGGGCCCTGTTTTCCTATGCCTTCGAGATACCCCTGATCATCGCCCGGGCCCGCGACCACCACCGTCAGGCCCTGACCAGCTTCGCCCACGACATCGGCCTGGCCTATCAGATCGTCGACGACCTGCTGGACGTCGAGGGCGACGAGGACCTGCTGGGCAAGGCCGCCGGCGGCAAGGACGCGGCCCGCGGCAAGACCAATTTTGTCACCCTGCTCGGCGTCGATGCCGCCCGCCACCGCGTCGCCCACCTGGCCGACCAGGCCCGCGCCCATCTGGATGTGTTCGGGGCCGACGCCGAGATTCTCAAGGCCAGCGTCGACTTCGTCCTGAAACGCCGGTCCTGAAACCCCGTCGCGAACTTTCGCCCGGCTGAGCCCCGGAACGGGGCGTGGAGCGACACCGTGCCCCCTCGTCAGGGCCCGTTCCGCGTGCTGGATGCACCGATCCTGCACGGATTTTTCAACGGGAGTCGACCTGACCCGCAGCGAAATGGTCTAAAGCGGGTTGATACATAGTCCTTTCCCGGGTCCAGGGTCCCTGAATGTCCGATACGCCACTGCTCGATACTGTTCATGTTCCCGCCGATATGCGCGCCTTCGATGCGCCACGTCTGCGGCAGCTGGCGGACGAGCTGCGCGCCGAGACCATCGACGCCGTCTCTGTCACCGGTGGTCATCTGGGCGCGGGTCTGGGTGTGGTCGAGCTGACGGTCGCCCTGCACCATGTGTTCGAGACGCCGAAGGACATCCTGATCTGGGACGTCGGCCACCAGTGCTATCCGCACAAGATCCTGACCGGGCGTCGCGACCGTATCCGCACCCTGCGCCAGCCCGGTGGTCTGTCCGGCTTCACCAAGCGCAGCGAGAGCGAATACGACCCGTTCGGCGCGGCCCACGCCTCGACCTCGATCAGCGCCGCCCTCGGCTTCTGCGCCGCCCGCGACCAGAAGGGCGAGAGCAACAAGGTCGTGGCCGTGATCGGCGACGGCTCGATGTCGGCCGGCATGGCCTATGAGGCGATGAACAACGCCGCCGAGACCACCAAACAGCTGGTCGTCATCCTCAACGACAACGACATGTCGATCGCCCCGCCGGTCGGCGGCATGAGCGCCTATCTGGCCAAACAGGTCTCGGGCGGCGCCTATCAGAATTTCCGTCGCTTCGGGAAGTCGGTCGCCGATCATCTGCCGCGCCCGTTCCGCGATGCGGCCCGCAAGGCCGAGGAATATGCCCGCGGCATGATCGTCGGCGGCACCTTCTTCGAGGAACTGGGCTTCTACTACATCGGTCCGATCGACGGGCATGACCTCGACAATCTGGTGCCGATCCTCAAGAACGCCGCCGCCATCACCGATCGTCCGGTGCTGGTCCATGTCGTGACGCAAAAGGGCAAGGGCTATGCTCCGGCCGAATCCAGCGCCGACAAACTGCATGCCGTGGCCAAATTCGATGTGATCTCGGGCAAACAATCCAAGACCATCGCCAACGCCCCCAGCTACACCAAGGTGTTCGGCACCGAACTGATCAAGCGGGCCACCCTCGATCCCTCGATCGTGGCCATCACCGCCGCCATGCCCTCGGGCACGGGCCTCGACCTGTTCGGTCAGGTCTTCCCCGACCGCACCTATGACGTCGGCATCGCTGAACAGCATGCGGTGACATTCGCCGCCGGTCTGGCCGCTGACGGTATGAAGCCGTTCTGCGCCATCTATTCCACCTTCCTGCAGCGCGGCTACGACCAGGTCGTCCACGACGTGGCCATCCAGAAACTGCCGGTCCGCTTCGCCATGGACCGCGCCGGTCTGGTCGGGGCCGACGGGGCCACCCACGCGGGCAGTTTCGACATCGGCTATATGGGGGCCCTGCCCGGCATGGTGCTGATGGCCGCCGCCGACGAGGCCGAACTGGCCGCCATGATCGCCACCAGTCTCGAGATCGACGACCGGCCCAGCGCCTTCCGCTATCCACGCGGCGAGGGCGTCGGGGTCGAGATTCCCGAACTGTCGGCCCCGCTGGAGATCGGCAAGGGTCGCATCGTCCGTGAAGGCACGGCCGTGGCCATCCTGTCGCTGGGTACCCGGCTGGAGGAGGCGCTCAAGGCCGCCGACCTGTTGGCCGCGCGCGGCGTCTCGGCCACCGTGGCCGACGCCCGTTTCGCCAAGCCGCTGGACGCCGACCTGATCCTGCGCCTGGCCCGCGAACATGAGGCTCTGATCACCGTGGAGGAGGGGGCCATGGGCGGCTTCGGGGCCTTCGTGCTCCAGCTGCTGGCCGAAAAGGGCGCGCTCGACGCCGGGCTCAAGATCCGCACCCTGTGCCTGCCCGACGTCTTCCAGGACCAGGACAGCCCGATGGCCATGTATACGACGGCCGGTCTCAACGCCCAGCAGATTGCCGCCACCGCCCTGGTCACCCTCGGCATCGACGCCGCCCGCGGGGCCGTCCGGGCCTGATCGGACGGCCTATTTCGGTTCGACAGCCGGTGCCGTGGCCGGGAAGAAGCGCCGCCCCAGCCACAGGGCGACCGACACCAGCAGGATCAGCACCGGCACCTCGACCAGCGGGCCGATGACGGCGGCGAAGGCGACCGGTGACGCCAGGCCGAAGGCCGCGATGGCCACGGCGATCGCCAGTTCGAAATTGTTCGAGGCGGCGGTGAAGGCCAGGGCGGTGGTGCGCGGATAGTCGGTCGCGATCAGCCGCCCCATCAGGAAACTGACCACGAACATCACCAGGAAATAGATCGTCAGCGGAAGGGCAATCCGCAGGGCGTCGAGCGGCAGGGCCACCACATCGCCGCCCTTGAGGCTGAACATGGCGACAATGGTGAACAGCAGGGCGACCAGGGTGATCGGCCCGATGCGCGGCAGGAACCGGGTCTCGTACCAGTTGGCCCCGCGCCGGGCGATCAGCACCCGCCGGGTCACGAAGCCCGCCAGGAACGGCAGCCCCAGATAGACCAGCACGGCCCCGGCGATGGTCCAGACGCTGACGTCAACCACACTGGCCTGCAGGCCGAACAGCGGCGGCAGCACGGTCAGGAACAGCCAGGCGTACAGGCTGAAAAACAGGATCTGGAAGATCGAGTTAAAGGCGACCAGACCGGCGACATAGTCATTGTCGCCGCGTGCCAGCTGGTTCCACACCAGCACCATGGCGATACACCGCGCCAGACCGATCAGGATGACCCCGGTCATATAGTCCGGCTGGTCGCGCAGGAAGATCACCGCCAGGGCGAACATCAGCGCCGGACCCAGCACCCAGTTCTGGAACAGGGACAGGGCCAGCACGCGCCTGTCGGCGAAGACGCGCGGCAGGGCCTCGTAGTTCACCTTCGCCAGCGGCGGATACATCATCAGGATCAGACCGATGGCGATCGGGATATTGGTCGAGCCGACGGACAGGCTGTCGATGGCGGCGGGCAGGCCGGGTATCAGCGTGCCAAGGCTTACACCCAGCCCCATGGCTATGAAGATCCACAGCGTCAGGCCGCGATCGAGGAAGGACAGTCGCCGGGGCGTCGATTCGACGGTCATCGCGTCACCCGGCGGCCGGCGGCGTCGATGACGACCTCGCCGTCTTCCTTGGCGAAGGGACCCCGTGGGCCCTCCGGCAACAGATCCAGTACCTGTTCGCACGGTCGGCACAGCCGCACCCCGGTCGGAGTGACCACGATCGGCCGGTTCAGCAGCACCGGATGGGCCTCGATGGCGTCCAGCAAGGCCTCGTCGGTCAGGGCCGGATCATCCAGCCCCAGCTCGGCATGGGGCGTGCCCTTTTCGCGCAGCAGGTCACGAATCGTCAGCCCCATGCGCGCGGCCAGCTGTTTGACCATGGCCCGGCCCGGCGGCGTCTTCAGATACTCGATCACATGCGGCTCGATCCCGGCATGGCGGATCAGGGCCAGGGTGTTGCGCGAGGTGCCGCAGGCGGGGTTGTGATAGATGATGATGTCCATGGTGCGCTCTCAGGGGCAGGCGGGCAGAAGATCGGCCAGCGCCGGCGCACATCGTCCGGCCTCACCGCCACAGCAGTCGGCCACCAGAAACAGCACCAGCGCCCGCACCTGTTCGATATTGGCCCGGTACAGGATTGAGCGGCTGCGGCGTTCCGAACTGACCAGCCCGGCCCCCGAGAGCACGTTCAGATGGGCCGACAGCGTATTGGCCGGCACGCCCAGCCGCTCGGCCAGGTCCCCTGCGGCCATGCCCTCGGGTCCGTGCGCCACCAGCCGCCGGAACGCATCCAGCCGCGTCGGCTGGGCCAGGGCCGCGAAGGCCGGGATGGCGTCTTTTGATTCCATATTTCCACGATAATGGAATTATCGGCGCCGTCAAACCGTGCCCGCCCCCCCGGCTGTCGTCACCCCGGAGCCGGTGCCCCCCGTGCTGTCGTCATCCTTCGGCGAGCGCCCGCGCTTGCGGGCGGGAGACCGGAGGACCCGGCGGCGCGCGGAGCGCGATCTGTTCACGCACGGTCGGTGCGAAGACAAAGCCCCTCTCCCGGCGGGAGCCATCGGTTGGGGGGGGGGCTTACGGTGTCGGCCGGTCGCACCATGCCGCCCATCCCCCCTGCTTTCGTCATCCCGGGGCAAGCGGCGCAGCCGCGCCGACCCCGGGACCCAGCGGCGCGCGAGCGTAGCGAGGGCGAGGGACCGCACCGCCCGTGCCAGACCGTTTCGCGCTGACGCGCGCCGCTGGGTCCCGGGGTTCGCTGCGCCCCCCCGGGATGACGACAGCGGGGAGTGCGAGGTGTTTTCCAACAATCCCCCTATCGTCGCTGTCTGAACCCCCGCCGATTCAACACCCTGACAAAATCCGCTCCCCAATTTCCCGCCCTGGTCCCGACCACCCCGATAATACCCCCGTCCCGTCGCACGGGGGCTCGCTCGGCCGGCGATCCGCAGCGGCGGCGGGAGCGGATGGAGCGGGCGCAACCCGGAGCCGGATCCCGAAAGGGGTCGCTTGCC